>Ga0206967_1008_pt1 | contig 49568 bp, 33 predicted proteins | sample Alteio_BWOrgHeat_24_FD_153259 | JGI IMG/M metagenome (GOLD analysis project Ga0206967, IMG submission 153259) | Enriched cells from forest soil in Barre Woods Harvard Forest LTER site, Petersham, Massachusetts, United States -... | ecosystem: Environmental > Terrestrial > Soil > Temperate forest >...
AGATCGTGTCGGCCCGAGAAGCGGGCGCTGCTATAGCCCATGTTCATGTACGGGATCCCAAAACGGGAAAGCCTAGCCGCGACTTGGCTCTTTACAGAGATGTAGTGGTTGGCATCCGAGAAAGTGCCTGCGATGTCATATTGAATCTGACCACGGGGCCGGGAGCTCGTTTCAGCCCTAATGATGAAGATTACTCTCGCGTTGGGCTGGGCACGACGCTGGCGTCTCCTCAATCCCGCGTGGAACACATTCTGGAACTCCATCCTGATATATGTAGCCTTGACGTTGGAACGCTAAATTACGGTTCTGGCACGTTAATCAATACGCAGGCGCACATCAAAGCAATGGCTGCTTTGATTAGGCAGGCGGGCGTCAAACCTGAGCTGGAAATATTCGACCTAGGACATCTGGCGTTAGCTGTTGAACTCATACGTGAGGGACTGATCGAGGCGCCGCAACTCTTGCAGCTTTGCCTCGGGATTCCCTGGGGAGCTCCGGCTACGACCGAGGCGCTGATCGCGATGAAGAGCGCCTTGCCAAAGGACGCCAATTGGTGCGCGTTTGGCATTTCAAGACATGAGTTTTCAATTGCGGCGCAAGCGATAGCTCTGGGAGGGCACGTTCGAGTAGGCCTTGAGGACAACCTCTATCTATCAAAGGGTAAATTGGCTTCCGGAAATGCCGAACTCGTCGCCCGGGCTGTCCAGCTGATCGACTTACTCGGATGCCGAGTTGCGAGTCCGCGTGAGGCTCGAGCTTTGCTCGGGTTGTACGGGACGAGTAAAACGCAAGCGGCATGATCGCGCGTGAGTAGTTCGGCTTCGTTACTCCCGCGGGCCTCGGGGATTAGAGAACGCAGCTAAGCCAGTCTCTGTAGAAGGTACGGGTCTAACAAGAATGAATAAGAACTATGCGCGCGACCCGAAGAGCCTTACTGAAGAATCAGGCGCTGGCGCGATCGTTGGAAGCTGGATGCTCATTTCATATATGAAGCAGCATGATGACGGTCGTGTTGTCTTTCCGTTCGGACGTGATCCGTGCGGCATACTTACCTACTCGGAAGACGGTTTTATGTCGGCTCAATTTATGGCGAAAGGAAGGCCACTGATTGATGCCCACGAGTTGTTTTTGGCAAGCGAGGAGGAGCTGGCGAGCTCCGCACGTGGGTATTTTAGTTATGCCGGAAATTATTCGGTAGATCTTCAGTCAAGAGTAGTTTACCACGACGTTAAGGTAAGCCTATCGCCGAATCTGGTAGGAACTAAACAGCGTCGTGAATTCGTAGTATCTCGTGGAGAACTACAGTTAACTCATGGAACTTGCGTTATAACGAAACTCCTATGGAAGAAGTTCTAGGTAAATGCATGAAGAATGAGTCGGAATCCAGTGCGGGCGCTATTTCCGGCTTGAAATGCATCGACTTGACCCGGGTTCTTGGGGGGCCGTACGCAACGATGATCCTGGCCGATCACGGTGCTGAAGTAATCAAAATCGAGCCTCCGGAAGGCGACGACGTGAGGGATTGGGGGCCCCCATTTCGAGACAATGGGAACGGAAGTCGAGACGCCAGCTATTTTCTGGGAATCAACCGGAATAAGCGGTCAGTTGCTTTAGACCTTTCAATACAGGCAGGCAGAGACGTCTTGCTTCGAATGCTGGAAGGTGCAGACGTCATTATCGAGAACTTTCGCCCCGGCACCATGGAAAGGTGGAAACTGGATTATCCAACGTTATCTAAACGATTTCCTCGGTTGGTTTACTGCCGAATCTCTGGATTTGGGTCCAGAGGACCAATGGCCGCTTTGCCTGGATACGATGCAATCATTCAAGCCATGGCTGGTCTGATGAGCGTGAATGGATCGGTCGAAAGCGGCCCAACAAGGGTCGGCACGGCGGTTGTCGATATGGCAACCGGTTTGTATAGCGCTTTAGCCATTTTGATGGCGCTGTTCGAACGTTCCCGTTCAGGCACGGGGCAATTTATCGACATGGCTCTTTACGACTGCGCACTAACGCTTTTACACCCTCACGCAGCGAATCATTTTCTGGACGGCAGCCGACCGCTCGGCACCGGAAATCCACATCCAAATATCGCTCCTTATGAGACCTACAAGACCCGTTCTGGGGAAATATTCATCACCGCTGGGAATGAACGGCAATTTCAAAAGCTTTGCGAAGAGTTGGGTCTTTCAGAGCTGTTAAAAGATCCAAGGTTTGGATCCAATTCAGATCGTTTGAAAAATCGCAGTCAGCTAATGGATTGCCTGCAGGCGAGTTTGCTCGAAAAGGACGGCCGTGAGATTTGTTCCAGACTCCTTGCTATCGGCGTTCCTGCAGGTCCCGTCCGTTTCATCGACGAAGTAATGCAAGATCCACATACGAAGCTTCGCGATATGGTTGTCAACATCGGCAACTGGAGTGGTGTCAACACGCCAATAAAATTTTCCAGAACCCGAGGGGGCGCTATTTCCGAGCCTCCCCAGTTTGGACAAGATACGGATGTGATCATGCGATCACACGGGTACACAGAGGTGGAGATAGAAAGTCTGAAAGATTCCAAGGTGCTTAGAACATCGAGAGGTTCCCGCTATCGGGGATGAAATGCTGTCACCAAAAAACTGTCGCTGGACCTGAGCCAATCGACAGTTTGAGGTTCGATATGGGTACATTGAAGTGCGCAGTGTCCGAGGCCATTGGTGAACGGGATTTAGGAGCAGTCTCGGCGTTTCCTATAGGGGATTTGCTCGCAAGGTCTGCAGAAAGATACGGCGAAGCGGACGCCGTGGAATTCTACGGCCGAACTTTTACCTACCAGGAACTGTTCGAACTATCGCAAAAGGCTGCGAAAGGTCTGCAACTCCTGGGCGTACGCCCTATGGACCATGTCGGTATCAGGCTGCGAAACAGCCCTCACTTCCTGATCGCCTTTTTCGGCTGCTTGATGGCAGGCTGTACAGCCGTAGTACTGAGTCCTCTGGTTCCAGAGCGCCAGATTCGAAAGCAGATGAAAGACGCGCGTGTGAAATGCCTGATTACCTCTGCCGATCTCGCAGAAAGCACGACGGAGGAATCTCAAACGGTCCTGTGTAACTTAAGAGATTTTCTTCCTAACGATGAAGCCTGGTCCTCAATTCCAACCAGTAAGAGACCAAAGAGAGCGAGCGACCTCAGCTTCGAGAAGCTGGTTGACAACGACGGAGCATATGAACCCTGTCCATGTGGGGATCCGCAAGACGCGGTCGCCGCAATCCTATTTACAGGGGGTACGACTGGCGAGTCAAAAGGAGTCATGCTGACTCATTACAATTTTTGTGCTGCAACTGAAACATGGGAGAAACAGCTGACAAGCGGCAGCTGTTCCGGGAGAGACAAACTCTTGTGTGCATTGCCGCTATTTCATGTCTTTGGTCTGACGGTAGCATTTTTGGCCTCGATCAGAGGTGGCATAGAGATCGTGTTGCGATATCGATTCGATCCCACATGTGCGCTGGATGATATACAGGAAAAGAACATAACGATTGTTCTGGGTGTGCCGACCATGTATTCGCTGTTGGTCAATCATCCAGCAATTGGCGGCTACGACCTGTCGTCGCTGAGATACTGCGCCGTAGGCGGGGCACCGGTTCCAGAGAGCGTCGTGAGTGCCATGAAAGCCAAAACGGGAATTTGGCTTAGAACCGCATATGCATTGACCGAGACGACATCCACAGGCTCTCATCAACTTCGGATTGGCGAGCCTGTCATGCCTACAGTTGGATTTCCGGCGCCCCTGAGTATCGTCGAGGTCGTCGACTTGGAGACTGGAATGAATTTGCTCACCCAAGGTGAGCAGGGCGAGATCTGCTTTCGTGGACCCTATGTGACCAAAGGCTATTGGAATAGGCCGGATGCAACCTTGGATGCCTTTCGAGGAGGGCGATTTCACACGGGCGACATTGGGTATCTCACGGATAGTGGGTACTTAGTTATAGTTGATAGAAAGAAGGACATGCTTCTCTGTGGCGGACACAATGTTTTCCCCAGGAATATCGAGACTGCCCTATACGAACATCCCGCGATTGACGAGGTGTGCGTCATTGGTGTTCCTGATGAGATGTTCGGCGAGAGACCAAAAGCATTTATTGTGCTACATGGCGGATGCGCCGTACCCGATCACGGAGAGTTGGTCGAATTTCTATCCAGAAGATTGGCTCGATACGAGATACCAACTAAGTTTGAGATTCGTTCGCACTTGCCAAAAACGCCAGTTGGAAAACTTTCTAAGAAAGATCTCATTGATGAAGAACTGGCAGTTAGCCATGGCGTGACGAGTGCACGAATGAAAACAAGATTTAAAACCCTACGCAACACACGCCCAGGTGCACACGATGAATAAATTTTCCAACAATGCCGCCAAGCGTACGGCCGCCACGACCTTAACGTCGATAGAAGGTGAGATCGTCCAGATGTTTAAAGAGGCCTTGCGTGTCAAGAAAGTTAGTCTTCAGGATAATTTCTTTTCTCTGGGTGGTGATTCCATCGCAGCCACTCAGATTGTGTTGCAAATAGAAGATTCTTTTCGGGTGTCAGTCACATTGCCGGAATTTTACCTAGCACCGTCTATTGAAACGTTGGCGATACGTATCCACGAAAAGCAGGCTCATCAGACGAATGAGCATGATGGGGACGCGGAAGAAGGGGTTCTGTAACTTTATACTTGGTAGAGTACAACTTTCCCTCGTCCTGAGGACGATATGCCTGTGGCGTAAGAGGTTCGGGCATCTCGAGCCTGCGGATACTAACTCAATATTCCACGACCTCTGTCACGCGTCTCGTAACGTTACGGCGGATGTTCTTTCCCGAAGTGACCTCACCCATCGGGCAGGCCACGATAGCGAGGAAGAGTGAGAGGTTCTCAGGGGTAACATGGGGACGGATAAAATATAAGCCCCGGTGGGGACCCCGCCCCTTACTATCCCTCTCTCCCCTACAGCGCAGCTCTTAGCCTACCCTTGCAACCTACGCACTCTCACTGAAAGGGCACGGCTGTACCAATGACGCTCAGTTCTTACGAGTTCATCCTGATATTCCTGCCAGTGACGATCGCAGGATTTTGGTTCTCTGTGCGAATCGGTGGCCGCGTAGCTGCGACGGTCTGGTTGATTATGACTTCCATGTCTTTTTGCGCTTGCGCCGGCGTGAAGAGTCTGGCAGCCATCGTAATCGCGGTCGCGGCTAACTATCTATTCGCACGCGCAATGCTGAGATTGGGCTCCGCGAGAGCACGGCTGAGGAAGGTCGCTTTCACGATGGGCATCTGCGTGAACATCACGCTTCTCATCTATTTTAAGCATGAAGGGATGTTTCTGGATTTTTTTAACACATTTTCTGGAACTCGCTTCGACGTGGACAAGGTGATACTTCCATTAGGCGTGTCGTTTCTAACGTTTCAAATGATTGGGTTTCTCGCCGACGTCTACCAGGGACACCTGAGAGAAATCCGCTTCCTGGAATATCTCCTTTTCGCCCTTTTTTTCCCCCGTGCCGTCGCGGGGCCGATTATCCATTACCGCGAGGTTGTACCCCAGTTCGCTCAATTCAACTCCAGAACCCTCCTGGATCATGCGCCAATCGCCCTGTGTTTGTTCTCGATCGGCCTGTTCAAGAAATCATTTATCGCCGATAGCCTCGCACCGATCGTGACCCAGACCTTCGACTTGGCGCCTGCCAACGAGGCACATGATTTTACTACAGCATGGTACGCGATGCTCGCCGTCAGCTTGCAGATCTACTTCGATTTTTCTGGCTATACCGATATGGCACTCGGAGTTGCACGGTTATTTGGCGTGCAGCTGCCAATTAACTTCAACTCACCGTTCAAAGCGACGAGCATTGCGGAGCACTGGCGCCGATCCCACATTACTTTGACTCGATTTCTGACACAGTATGTATATGTTCCACTCATGATCTACCTAACGCAGTCGCGTCTCTCGAAGGGATTGCTCACGCATGCGCCACAGAAATCGAAACGTATCGTCAATGTAATCGTTACTTCTCCAGCAATCTTGATCACAACGACAGTTTCCGGTCTCTGGCATGCAACCAGGTGGCAATTCCTATTGTGGGGCGCAGTACATGGGGTCTATCTGATAGTAAACCAACTCTGGCGCACGATTCATCCTCTGATCTGGGATGACCGGATAACCTACGAGCGTGTCATGAAACCAGTTGGGTGGGTGCTAACTTTTGTGTGTACTCTCGTCGCTGTAGTTTTTTTCCGAGCAAACTCTGTCGATTCCGCATTATCGATCCTGAAGGGAGCGGCCGGACTTAATAGCTTCTTTCCGGCCGAGTGGGGACTGCTCAACACGCTTGGAATTGACAACTGGTCCTTAGTGAAGCTGTTCTCCGAGTACTACATAGAGGACTGGGGCTGGCTTATTGCGCTGGTTCTAGTAGTGACGTTGTCGCCAAATACCATGGAGCTTCTCAGAACACTCCACCCCGATCCGTTCGAGAACCAGGTTTCATCAGCGGTCCTCAGGTCGCAGTCAACGGATCCGGAAGCGATCTCCCGAAACAGATCTCCTGCTTGGAGTGTGATTCGCGCTATTGAGCGAGTCACGGGGGAAGGGATACGCCTAAATGTTCTTAGTGCAACTCTCATCGCTTTGTTATGTGCGCTGGGAATTCTGGCTCTGAACGACGGCAGTAAATTCATCTACGCGGGGTTTTAGAATAGTCATGGACACCCGTATCAGGCGCTTCATTTCCATCGGGGCCATGACGTGCGGCGCGATAGTGTTCCTGGTGGGGATGTTTAATGTCATCGTGGATCCGTATCGATTGTTCGGAAGGAACTCCCTCGAGCCGGCCACCCGTGTAAACGACCGGGTGTTTAAGTCCTATGAAGCCTTACGTGTGGCACCGAATGCACTGCTCCTCGGTAGCTCGCGTGTTGAAGAGGGCTTGGATGCGCGGCACCCCGATTGGCCGATGTCCGTGCGTCCCGTCTATAATCTTGGGCTGATAGGTGCTAGCCCCTATCTCTCCTACCGCTATCTGCAACACGTCTTGTCCCACCGACCGTTGAAATTGGTCGTGATGGGACTGGACTTCGGTTTTTTCCTCGACTCGTTCAAGGAGCCGACTCCAATCGAACCAGACGACGAACCGCGCCTGACGGTAAAGCCTGACGGCAGCGCCAACCCGGAGCAAGGGCGAGCGTATGTGCGGGATGTCCTACGCAGCCTTTCGCTCAAGGCATTAGTCGACAGCACCGCAACCATCGCGCGCGGTATAAGCGACGATCCTGGCTATGACGCCAACGGGGATCTTTTGTTCAACGGAGTGGCGTTGCGCGAACGTGCGGCCCAGGGCGCGATAAGAACTTTTCCGCTAAATGATCTGTGGTTCATCCGGCTCCTTCGCGCTCCAGGAAATTCTGGTGGGCACATTGATCCCCGGGTCATGCTCACGCTTCGTGATATTCTCCAACTGTGTGACTCTCATGGTACCCGGGTAATTTTCTTCATCAATCCAGTCCATGCCGATTTGCTTGAAATATTGGCTTCAACAGGCTTGTGGCCGACGTTCGAAGACTGGAAGCGCCAGCTTACCGCTTTGACCCACGAATACTCGCGAGCACATACTCGCAGTCGGATTTCACTGTGGGATTTCAGTGGTTATCATGACTATGCAACTGAAGCCGTGAGTTGGAATCACCAGCTTCTTAAAGGATTTGTTGATCCCAGCCATTACAACTGGGTGGTCGGGGACGTCATCATCCGGCAGATCTTCGGCCAGCAGGGTGCACGGATGGGGACAGAATTGACTCCCCAGACTGTCGAAACATACCTCGCGACCATTCGTAAACAGCAACAAGAATACCGCGATCGACAACCGCTTGACGTACAGCGCGTGCACCTTTTGTACAAAGGATTGGTTGATACGATCGCACCCTGAGTGACGCCTTTTTGAAGAAATGGGCTCCGTAGTAACCCTCCACAGAGCGCGCAGTCCATCGAGGTAATCAGCTCACCGCTGCATCATCACGCTGCCAGGCGAGAGGGCCTTCTGCAGCAAATCACGTCACATGATGCTCAGGTTGATGTTTCACAAGCCTTAAGCGGAAGGCTTGCTGCGCTGTTTACTCCATCAATCTATTCCTTCCTCTCGTAACATACAGCTCAGTCAATCGACCTAGTTTCCGAAACCGAGCGACTGTATCCTCACTCGGTGACGTGCTTACAAAAGTTTTAAGTGCATCATCTCATCAGAGTCGCTTATCGGTCTCGAACATGTGCAATTGAGGGTTATATGAATAGCTATGTACCCACCGCGTCCGATGCATTACGTGATTATTCGGGGCAGCAGCTCCAACGGAGTGCGTTCTTTTCCGCGCTACGGAAAGGCGAGATTCCGATTGCAGATCTTCAGGAGGTATTTGGGCAGTATTATCTTTGGAGAAACCAATTTCATCGGTGGTTTGGGGTCTGTATCACACGCAGCAGCCCTTTTAGTGAAAACTCAGATGTTAACGAAGTGCTTCATGTTTTAGTTGATCATATCAGTGAAGAGATAGACGACGATCATCACGGAAAATGCGTCGAGTTTTTACGTGCGCTGGGCATAACTGACCACGCGAGTATCGCGTTGCTGCCGACGACGGCCGACTACAATAATTCGTTTATTCGGCGATTTTGCGATTCGGCAGTGTCGCCCGAAGAGGCACTTGCCGCGCTCGCGGGCCGCGAAATGGTCGCTCCACCGAGAAATCGGATAATTATTGACGCTCTCAAGAATCACTATGACATCGAGAGGGGGCTGAATTTTTTGAGTCTCCACGAAGAGTTGGAATTAGAGCACTTCAATGTTCTGTGGAACTCAACCACCAAAGCGTGCTTAGAAACGACCACTCGATGTCTTGCGAGTGCGTGCCGAGAAATTCGGTTGCACGTAAAATTTTGGGATGACACGTATTCATCGGTGGTAAACGAAGGCTTACCAGTGACCCACCTTTCATCAGCAATTCCGTTATCAAAGTCCTCGTACGGATGAAGTATGGCCGCTGGGGGAAAATCACACAGCTCTACGGGCGTCCGTGAAAACGGGGGACTCAGTCATGTGGCTGCGTATCTGTGCAGCCACACACTAGAATCATAACTATGGAAATCAATGGGAGTGTCGCGTTCGTAACAGGGGCTAACCGTGGCCTGGGGAGCTCATATGTCGATGCGCTTCTCGCAGCTGGCGCCTCGAAGGTCTATGCGGGTGCCCGCAATCCTAAGTCGATAAGGAACCTGCGAGCTTGTCCTGTCAAACTGGATGTCACTTCGCCTGGGATTGTTGCCGCCGCCGCCGCCGCTTGTTCTGACGTGACCTTATTGATCAATAACGCCGGGGTAATGACGTCTGCCGCACTCCTAGCACCAGCGGTAGAGGCCGGTATGCGCCTCGAAATGGAGGTCAACGTCTATGGAGTGCTGGCGATGATTCGAGCTTTCGCACCGATTTTAAAAAGGAACGGAGGAGGGATCCTCGTCAACGTTTTGTCGTCGGTCAGTCTGGTGACGTCTCCGTTTAATGCAACCTACTCCGCTTCAAAGCATGCGGCGCATGCCATTACCGAGGCTGCCCGCATTCAGCTCCGTGGACAGGGGACCCGTGTAGTCGGCGTGTATGCGGGTTTCATAGATACGGACATGACCGCCGGCATCGACGCCCCGAAAACGTCTCCTCGGCAGGTCGCCGACCGGACGCTCGAGGGGTTGCGTGGCAGCCAGGATAACGTATTGGCAGATGAGAGAGCTGAATATATTTGGAACAACGCGCACACCAATCGAGCGTTCTTGGCAGAACGCATGCAACTTGCTTGGGACCTGAAAAATACCTGATGAAAACCTCGCGGAGATCGAGGCCAGATCCTGTCCATTGGCAAATGAAAGAGCCGGTAGATGACAGATAAGATTGAAATAACTGACCTACTCACTCCCGTACTGACGCCATCGCAGCGTGGTGTGCTTCAGGCGACTGCTGGAAGCGTAGTGGATTTTTCAGAAAGTGCAGTGCTCGATACGGCTCGGGCACTGACTGGGCTCAGCAACTTCGGCCCGGCGGACTTCCGCGAACGCCTCAATATATGGCTGAAGGCGATCGACGAGGATAGTGGGGCGTCTTCCGTCGCACGCGTGAATCTTTTCCTGATGTGTGTCCGTTACGCGGCGACCCGGTTGCGCCTCGAGAACTTTATCGCACGCCACCCGGAAGCGTTGGAAGTGATGATTGATCGGCCGATCATGGTCGCGGGCCTGCCGCGCTCGGGTACGACACACCTGTTGAGTTTGCTGAGCGCCGATCAGCGCTTGCGTAGCCTTCCCTGGTGGGAAGCGATTGCACCCATCCCGGATCCACGGGACCGTGTAGAGCCGGGTCAGCCGGATCCGCGCTGGATTCGCGCACAGGCAGGGTGGGGACGCGTGGATGCGACGTTGCCATACTTCAAGGCCATGCATGAGTTCTCGCCCGATCATGTGAGCGAGGACATTGAGTTGCAGGCCATCGATTTCTCGTCCTGGTTGATCGAGTGGCCGGCTCGTACGCCGCGCTGGCGAGATTATTACCTTTCCCACGATCAGACATCGACCTACGAGTATATGAAGAGGGCGATGCAGGTCCTCACCTTACTTAAAGGACCCAACCGTTGGGTGACTAAATGTCCGCAGCATGTGGAGCAGCTTGCGGTGCTCCATAAGGTGTTCCCGGATAGCACGATTGTCATTACGCACCGCGATCCGGTCGCATCGATCCAATCAGCGCTCACCATGCTTTGCTACGTAGCGCGCATGCTGCGAAAAAATATCGATCCAAAGGGCCATGCCGAGTACTGGGTCGACCGCTACGAACAGCTGTTGCGTCGATGTGTACGGGATCGTGATTCACTGCCAGATTCGCGTGTACTGGACGTGTATTTCCACGATTTGATGGCCGATACGGATAGCGTATTGAAGCAGATCTACGCTAAGGCTGACCTGCCCCTGACTTCATCGGCGCTGTGCGAATTACATGCGTTCGTTGCCGCCAACCCGCGCGGCAAGTACGGTCAGGTTCAATACGATCTTCGGCGTGATTTTGGTCTCGAACCTGAGGCAGTACGCGAACGGTTTCAGTTTTATCTCGATCGTTTCCCGGTGCGCGTCGAAGTCGAGTGAACAAAATGGATACACGAGGACGATTGACCCTTATTGAACCGTTTTGAATGACCGGCCACCGTGGAAATGCTCTATGATTGGTAGGGGAGGGCACTAGAGAGCGACTGATCGTCTGATGGGGTACACATGATCGTGATATACCCATCGTTTGGAGAAACAATGGCCATTCGAATGAAGGATATAGCGGCAGACTTAGGCGTCTCTGTCATGACGGTTTCCAAGGCTCTGCGAAATGAGGGTCATCTCAGCAGCAGCACTCGCGAACGAATACTGAAGCGCAGTAAGGAACTGGGCTATCAGCCGGATCTCAACGCTCGCAGTTTGGTCGGTGGACGAAGTTCTCTCATCGGTATTGTCATTCCCGATCTGATGCACCCTTTCTTTGCCGCCATGGCAAAGCTCATCGCTCGCGCACTTCGCGCTAAGGGTTACGGAGTCGCTATCTGCACTTCCGAGGAAAACGCTGACATCGAGCGTCACGAGATCGCAACTTTCCTGTCGCGTCGCGTAGACGCGCTCATCCTTGCGTCCACTCAGTGCTCGGGAGCCGTCGAAGCCTTCAGGCGGATCGAGGAGGAAGGGGTGCCTTACGTACTCACCGATCGCATCATCCCGGGTCTCAAGGCTCATTTCATAGGTTCGGATGATAGGGCGATAGGAATACTAGCTACCGAACATCTTATCGAGCGGGGATATCATCGCATCGCTCACATACGGCGGCCGGGTATCAGCACAGGAGTAAACCGCTTTCGGGGCTACGAGGCGACGTTGAAGCGCCACCGTTACACTTCGCCGGACAAGTTTGTGGTAGATGTCGAATCGTCTGATGGGCGAGGCGAGCAGTGCGGATTCGAGGCCATGCAGCGGCTTTTGGCACTCAAAACTCGTCCTGATGCGGTTTTCTGTTTCAACGATGTCATCGCCTATGGAGCTCTCAAGGCCGTTCTCGATGCGGGATTACGGGTTCCATCGGATGTCGCTCTCGTCGGCGTATCCAATCTGGCATCGCTTTCCTTTTGGGACGTCTCGCCTGTCGCCCTTACCACTATAGATCAAGGGATTTCAAGACTGGCAGACCTAACGTCCAATCTCGTTCTGGAACTCATTCAGGGTAGGCCTCGCGCTCGGCTGGAGCGTGTTTTGCTGCCGCCGACGCTCGTAGTCCGCGCATCCACATAGCGGCTGAGCTAAATCTACAGGGGGCGGCGGCAGGCTGATTGACGCCATTCTTGCGCAAGATTATCGTTAACCTAGCTACGCCCCCATGTCCTCCCGGTCCATATTAAAGTGAAAGAATGCCGGTTCCGACCACGACAGCTCCGTCCGTACTTATTGTAGCTACAGTCAATTCCGTTCCCGTTCTTGGACGCCGCGAGTTCCCCGGTGATGCGTTTATCGCCGCTATGGGGATACGGCTTCCGATAGATGCTGCAGCGCAGGTCGTAAGCGGCATGAGATAAAGGTGGTATGAAATGAACTGGCGACGTCGTGATTTTATTCGCTTGAGCGCACAAAGTGCTGGCACTCTGAGTCTGCTTCCTGCGGAGTCTGTATTAGGGGGATCAAGCGTTGAATCAGGATCGTCTCAACAATCGACGGTTCGGCCGAGTCGCACATTCAACGGCACCTATCAAGGCGAATACCTAAACCAGATTGCCTTCCCGATGGGTGGCATGGGGGCAGGCATGTTCTGCCTCGAGGGTGCCGGTGCGCTGTCGAAATTCTCGTTCAGGCACAGCCCTGATCTGGCGACCGACCGCAGAGTCTTCGCCGCGGTTGTGATCAAAGGCCAGAAAGAGCAAGCCCGGATTCTCGAAGGCTTGGTTCCGCGTTGGAAATTGCGCCCCCAATTCCCGGGAATAGAGGGCGATAGCTTTCCAAACGTAGTCTGGGGGTTGCCGCGGTTTCACCACGCCACGTTCAAGGCGCGATTCCCGTTTGCGACCGTCGATCTGAGAGACGACAAGATGCCCCTCGACGTGACACTGACGGGCTGGAGCCCTTTTGCGCCGGGCGATGTCGACAATGCGAGCCTGCCAGTTGCCGCAGTCGAATATCGAATTTCGAATCGTAGCTCATCCCCTATCGATGCCGTGTTTTCCTTCCATGCCGAAAATCTCCTGGCGCAGGCCCGGGATTTTTTCGACAGCGACGCGGATGCGAATCACCGGCCGGATCGGATTCAAGCGACGTCGGGCGGATTCATCTTGTACGGCGCGGGGGCAAAGGATCGGCCTTGGGATGAAGGACAAGTGGCGATCTGGGTTGATGATCCCGCCGTCAAAGTTAACCACAGTTGGTTTCGTGGTCAAAACGGTGTGAATGACGCCATGCAGATCGCCTGGAAGGAGATCGCCGCAGGCGCTTGTTATGACCGTGCTCCTATTACGGACGATTCCGCACCGGGCGCCTCGCTATTCCTGCCTTTCGTGCTTGGAGCAGGCGAAGCCAGAACAATTACGGTCAAATTCGTCTGGTACGTATCGAAGTCCAATCTCAGCGCGCCCAATTTTCGCATCAAAGACGGAAAGACCTCACGGACACTGCCGGGTCCGGACACCTATCAGCCTTGGTATGCAGGGCGGTTTGCCGGAATCGACGACATAAAGAATTACTGGCAAAGCCAGTACACGAGCTTGCGCGCCGCGAGCTTGAAATTCTCGAACGCGCTCTTCGACTCTACGCTTCCTGAGGAGGCGATCGAGGCGGTTGCCACCAATCTCAGCATTCTCAAGTCGCCGACGGTGTTACGGCAGAAGGATGGTCGAATCTGGGCGTGGGAAGGCACGGGCGATTCCGCCGGCGCCGGCGGCTGGGGCTCCTGTACACATGTCTGGAACTATGCTCAGGCCCTTCCACACCTTTTTCCGGACATGGAACGTGGCTTGCGCGAGACCGAGTTCGGACCTAATCAGGGTGCAGACGGATTTCAAGCTCATCGCGCGTCGCTTCCCATTCATCCGATTGGCGATACGGAGGAAGGGCACATCTTGCCGGCAGCCGCCGATGGACAACTGGGTGGAATCATCAAGGTCTATCGCGATTGGCGGATCAGTGGCAATACCGACTGGCTACGCCGGTTGTGGCCACGCATCCGCGCAAGCTTAGACTACTGCATCCGGACCTGGGATCCACGTCGCCTGGGTCGGATCGAAGAGCCCCACCTCAATACCTATGACATCAGTTTCTGGGGCCCTGACGGCATGGCCATGAGTCTATATGTTGGCGCGCTCAAGGCTGCAGCTCAGATGGGAAACGCTCTCCATGAGTCTGTATCGGACTATTCCACCCTGCTCAACAAGGCGGTTCACGAGATGGAGGGGCCGCTGTTCAACGGCGAGTATTTCATTCAGACCGTCATGCACGTGGGACTCAACGCGCCATTCCCGGGTCCGGATATTTTTGGTGGCCCTGGCACACCCGATGATATCGCGCTGGCTGAGAAGGAGGGTCCGGCTTATCAAGTCGGTTCCGGCTGTCTGTCGGACGGTGTTTTAGGCGCCTGGCTATCCATGGTCTGCGGCCTAGGCCACGTTCTCGATCGGCAGAAAGTCGTGAGTCATTTGGTTGCAGTGCATCGCCATAATATGAGCCGTGACTTCACTGATCAGGCGAATGCGCTACGACCTGAATATGCCTGCGGCGAGGAAGCGGGACTGCTGTTGTGCAGCTGGCCTAAAGGCGGACGGCCCTCCTTGCCCGTGATCTATGCGGATGAGGTTTGGTGTGGAATCGAGCATCAGGTTGCATCGCACCTGATCCTGATGGGAAAGATCGATGAAGGACTGGACATCGTGCGCTCATGCCGTGTCCGGTACGACGGGCGTGTGCGTAATCCTTTCAGCGAAATTGAAGCCGGGCACTGGTACGCCCGGTCCCTGTCATCCTATGCACTGCTGCAGGCACTGAGCGGCGCACGCTATGACGCCGTCGAACAGGTTTTGCATCTGCAGCCAGCTGTCAAAGGGGACTACCGGTGTTTCCTTTCGACCGCTACCGGCTATGGCACAGTCGGAGTAAAAGGCGGTAAGCCTTTCCTTGAAGTGGTTGCGGGAACGATTCCGTACAAGCGCATCCAATACACCCCGACGGCATAACGATCATCCTCTGGCAGCCTCATCTTACCAATCAGCACGGAGCTCCGCAGCGCACCCAGATAGATGCTGGTGCACATGCTTTCAAAGCCCCAGAAATTGAATCTCGTCAAACTAAAGTGCAGTGCGGTGTTGTCTCGTCCTTTTCTTCAGAATCCATAAGGAGAAGCCTACAGTGAGGCGTCGAGAATTTCTGACCGGCGCGAGCGGCGCGCTCGCTGGTACCACTGCGCTGGCATTTGAAGCCCAGGCCGCCACGCCAAGATCTGACACTGACTCTATACAAGACAGCGACGCCGGAGCAGCGGCTTCGAAAGTCGCCCCCTGCGCGCCCACACGACGCTTCAACGGAATATATGAGGGCGAGCATCTCAACCAAGTGGCCTTTCCCCTGGGCGGCATCGGCGCGGGAATGTTCTGCCTGGAGGGCGCGGGAGCGCTGACCAAGTTTTCCTTCCATCACCATCCCAACCTCGACGCCTGTCCACTGGTTTTCGCGGCCCTTTCGATCCAGTCGCCGCAGCCGCTGGCGCGAATCCTGGAGGGACCGGTGCCGGCCTGGAAGCTGCGGCCGCGCTTCTCCGGAATTTCGATGATACCGCCCATCGCCGCGTACCTGTGGGGCCTGCCGCGCTTTTGCGAGGCGGTGTTCGACGCGCAGTTCCCGTTCGCAAACATTCGTTTGACGGATGACGGCGTTCCGCTACAGGTCGGTATCACGGGATGGAGCCCCTTCGCGCCCGGTGATGTGGACAATGCCAGCTTGCCGGTGGCGGGGTTGGAATATGAGTTCATCAACCGCGGTGCCGCGCCGATCGAAGCCCAATTCTCATTCAACAGCCAGAACATCATGGCGGACGCACCGCCGTCGCATGGTCTGGACCCGGAATCTCCCACCCGGGTTCTGCCCACCGAGAGGGGCTTTATCCTCCATGGACCCGGGGCTAAAGATCATCCTCGCAATACCGGCTTTCTCGCGGTGTGGGTCGGTGATGCCGGAGCTCAGGTCCAGGTCAATCATGCTTGGTTCATGAATGGGTGGCTCCTCGATTCCCTGCGTATGACGTGGAACGATATCGCCTCGTGCCGTCCGACGGTGCGTGCCCCCTTGACGAATGCACCCGGTGTCGGAGCCTCGCTCTTTGTTCCATTCAAGCTCAGTCCCGGGGAGAGGAAAACCATCCGGCTGTGCTTTGCCTGGTATGTACCGGCCTCGGAATTGTCCATCGACGAGGATAGCAACATGGCCGGCGTGTCATCGCGGAGCGAGCCGTCTTCTTACCGGCCATGGTACGCGGATCGCTTCAAGGACATCGAGGACGTCAAGCATTACTGGCAGGATAACTATGCAATGCTGCGCCAGGCCGCGCAGCGCTTCTCGCGCGCGCTCTACGACAGCACGTTGCCCGCAGAGGTCATGGAGGCCGTCACGGCGAATCTGACTATCTTGAAGTCACCCACCGTCCTGCGCCAGACGGATGGCCGACTGTGGGCCTGGGAGGGGAGCGGTGATGACAATGGCGCGGGCCCCGGCTCCTGCACGCATGTGTGGAACTATGCGCAGGCACTGCCGCATTTGTTTCCCGGGCTCGAGCGGGTCTTGCGTGAGACCGAGTTCGGACCCGATCAGGGCAGTGACGGTTATCAGGCATCCCGGAGTTTTCTGCCTATCCGCGCCATCGGCGATGAAGGAACGCAGGACTCGCTCTATGGTGATGCTGCGGACGGGCAGACCGGAGGCATCATCAAGGTCTATCGGGAGTGGCGCATCAGCGGCGATACACAGTGGCTGCGCACTCTCTGGCCGAGGATTCGCGCTAGCCTCGACTACTGCATCCGCACCTGGGACCCCAAGCACAAGGGCTGGCTGGAAGAATCGCACGGCAATACCTATGACTGTTCGTTTTGGGGACCGGACAGCATGTGCACTAGCCTGTATCTCGGCGCCCTCAAGGCCGCAATGGCAATGGGGAAGGCGTGCGGCGCTCGGGTTGGCGAGTACGAGGAGCTGCTGCAACGGGGACTTAAGCGGCTGGAAGCTGAGCTCTTCAACGGCGAATACTTCTTCCAAAAGATCGAATGGCAAGCGCTGGAACACCCTCACCCGCGGGACGTAGATCTGAAAGGGGAGAGCCCGGACAGCCTGGAGCTCGCGCGGCGCGAAGGTCCGTCCTATCAATATGGGACCGGATGCTTCGCCGATGGTGTGCTCGGCGCGTGGCTGTGCAGGGTGTGTGGCATCGACGAGCTGCTCGATCCGCGCAAGGTTGAAAGCCACCTAGCGGCCGTACACCGCCACAACTTCAAGGCGCATCTCACTGATTATCCGCAACTGGGCCGCTCGATGCTGGGCACGGGGGAGGAGGGTGGTCTGCTCCTGTGCACTTGGCCGCGGGGCGGCCGGCTTCCACTGCCGGTAATGTACTCGGACGAGGTCTGGACGGGCGTCGAATACCAGGTAGCCTCGCATCTGATTTCCATCGGCAGGATCGAGCAAGGCCTGGAAATCGTGCGTGTCTGCCGCCAACGCTATGACGGGCGGGTGCGTAATCCCTTCTCGGAAGTGGAGGCGGTCCACTGGTATGGGCGGGCGCTATCCTCCTATGCGCTCCTGCAGGCCTTCAGTGGCGCGCGTTATGATGCCGTGGACAAGGTCCTGCATCTGAAGCCGTCGATCAAGGGCGATTTCCGGTCATTCCTATCGACCGCGACGGGTTACGGAACGGTGGGTGTTAGAGATGGAAGACCTTTTGTAGAAGTGGTCTCCGGTACCATCCCATACAAAAAGATCGAATATAAGGCGGCGTGACGACTCTTCAAGAGGATAAGCACCATCGACGACAAGCTAATGCAGCCGAAACAAGCGTTTTGCCGAGAGCCCATTACACTGCCTTACACCCGTAATGCGACTCCGCTTCGAGAACTCAGCAGCTGTGGAATAGAAGATAGGAGGGTTTCGCGGTGAGAGTGTTGCAGCGGCGGCTGATCTTCGTGTTGGTATGTGTGGGCGCACCACTGGGCCTGCTGGTCGGCTTCAATACTTTCAGGGCACACATGATACAACAGACTGTGGCCCAGAATGCTGCGCCAGCTCAGGTCGTGACAACCGCGACAGCCGCCTATTCCGACTGGCAGCCCGAGATCGAAACGATCGGTAGCCTGCGTGCTGTACACGGGGTAAACGTAACAACGGAAGTCGCAGGCTTAGTGCGCAGAGTGAATTTCCGTTCCGGAGACGAGGCCCACGACGGCCAGATTCTGGTCGAGCTCAATGCCGATTCGGATATCGCGCAGTTGCAGGCGCTGCAGGCGACAGCGGAGTTCGCTGAGACCGTTTACGCGCGAGATCAGGCTCAATACAACGAGCAGGCGATCAGTAAAGCCCAATTTGATGCGGCTGCGGCCGATCTCAAGAACCGGCGAGCCCAGGTCGTTTCGCAAGCGGCCCTGGTGGCGAAAAAAACTCTTCGTGCCCCGTTCGCCGGTCGCCTCGGTATCACGCTCGTCAATCCCGGCCAGTACCTCAGTCCCGGTGATAAGGTTGTTTCCCTTCAATCGATAGACCCCATCTACGTCGATTTCAAGGTGCCTCAACAGCAGCTGCCTCGTGTCGCTGTCGGCGCGGAATTGCATCTGACTGTGGACGCGTTGCCCGGGCAGATTTTCAAAGGGAAAGTCACTGCGATTGATTCGCTGGTGGACAGCGGTACGCGCAACTTTCAGGTTGAAGGCTTGCTCGCCAATCCGAGGCGGCGGCTTTTACCGGGGATGTTCGGACGCGTGATTGTTAACTCCGGGGTGCTACAGCAGTACCTGACGCTGCCGCAGACGGCCGTCACTTACAACGCTTACGGCGCGACTATTTTTCTCGCCCGGAAGTCGTCTTCAAACGTACTCGTCGCACAGCAGACGTTTGTGAACGTGGGACCCACACGAGGTGATCAGGTGGCCATCCTGCGCGGTATCGAAGCAGGCGATGTCGTCGTAACCAGCGGACAAATGAAACTCAAGAACGGTATAACGCTGGAAATTGATAACCGCGTGCTCCCGAGCGATGATCCCATTCCAACGCCGCAGGAAGAGTGAGGGGGCCGCAATGCGCTTCTCGGATATCTTCATTATGCGGCCGGTGCTAGCCACCGTGCTCAGTCTGCTGATTCTCGTGCTCGGAGTACGTGCTATCTTCCAGCTCTCCGTGACCCAGTACCCGGAGGCTGAGTACGCCGTCGTAACAGTGACTACGACGTACTACGGCGCGGATGCCGATGCGGTCGCTGGCTTCATCACGCAGCCGCTGGAATCAGCAATCGCGCAGGCTCAAGGGATCGATTATCTGTCTTCATCGAGCACTACGGGTGCATCTGTCATTACCGCTACCTTGCGATTGAATTATGACTCCAATCGCGCGCTCACGGAGATCAATAGCAAGGTCAACTCCGTCCTCAACCAGTTGCCGCCCCAAGCTCAGCAACCAATGGTAACGGTGACGGTGGGCCAGAAATTTGATGAGATGTATCTGGGTTACAACAGTGATTCGCTGGCGCCCAATGAATTGACCGACTATCTGCTACGCGCCGTGAAACCGAGGCTCGAATCCATCGAAGGAGTGCAGATGGCGGAATTCCTCGGCGGGCAGCAATTCGCGTTGAGGGCTTGGCTGGACCCGGAACGAATGGCGGCCCATGGCGTCACGGCGGAGGACGTGCATAAGGCTCTGGCAGCGAACGACTACGTGACGACGGCTGGCACGACCAAGGGACAGATGGTCAGTGCGAATCTGGCTGCCTCGACCGATGTGCATTCACTGGAGGACTTTCGTCGTCTGGCGGTGAGGCAGCAGGACGGCGCTATTGTACGTCTGGAGGATGTGGCGACGGTGGTACTTGGTGCGGAAAACTACGATTCCACTGTTACCTTCAGTGGTCGCCCCACAGTCATCATCGGCATTCAAATTGCGCCGCGGGCCAACATGCTGGATGTGGCGCGGCGGGTGCGGGAAGCTCTACCAGACATCGCACGGAAGCTGCCTCTGGGTATGAAGCAGTTCATTGAATCCGACAGAAGTGAATTCGTTAATGCCTCTATCCACGAGGTCATCAAGACCTTGTTAGAGGCTTTGGCCATTGTGATGATGGTTGTTTTTGTGTTTCTTGGCAGTCCTCGCGCCGTCTCGGTTCCGGTCCTGGCCATACCACTGTCTTTAGTGGGCGCCTTCATTCTTATGAACGCTTTCGGCTACACCATCAACTTGTTAACTCTGCTGGCGCTGGTGCTCTCGGTCGGGTTGGTGGTTGATGATGCGATCATCATCGTCGAGAACGTCGATCGACACATCAAGGAGGGGATGTCGCCGCTGCAGGCTGCATTGCAAGGTGCACGCGATCTCAGCGGGCCGATCATCGCGATGACTATTGTATTGATGGCGGCCTATGTGCCGATCGGGCTGCAAGTAGGAATCACCGCTGCTTTGTTCACGCAGTTCGCCTTTACCCTGATTGGTGCGGTGACCACATCCGGCGTGATCGCGCTCACGCTCTCACCCATGATGTGCTCGAAACTCCTTCGGTCGGAGAAGGAGGAGGGTCGTTTGGCCCGCTTTCTGGATCGTGGATTCAGCCGTATTCGAGACGGCTATGAGCGTGTTCTGGCCCAATGGCTCACGACTTGGCAGGTGTTGATCGTGCTCGGCGGTTTACTGCTGGCGGCCACCGTTTATTTCTTCATGACCTCGCAATCCGAGCTCGCACCGCAGGAGGACGAGGGCGCTATATTCACGGCAATTGCAGGGCCGCCGAATGCGACACTCCAGCAGATGCAGGTTTACGAGAAGCAGATGTTCGATATGACCCGAACGTTGCCAGAATACGCTGCGACCTTTCAGCAAATGTCGCCCGGCCAGGGCTTCGGAGAAGTGCTGCTCACCCCTAGGCGCTCGCATACCGCGATGGAGTTACAGCAGGTCTTGCAGACCCGGTGGAACCGTATTGCGGGGGCACAGTTCGCCGCATTCCTGCCACCCGCCCTTCCTGGCAGCTCAGGTCCGCCAGTTCAATTAGTTATTAAGACGATGGAGTCAGTGAAAAATCTGAACGAGGTCGTGCAGGCAGTGCTCGATCGCGCCAGAGCGAGCGGTATGTTTTTGTTCGTTGATAGCGATCTGAGACTGGACAGACTGCAGGCCACGTTGCAAATAGACCGTGACTTGGTGGCGGATCTGGGGTTGACGCAACAGGATGTCGCCAGTGCGTTGGGAAACGCTTTGGGCGGCGGTTACGTCAACTACTTTTCAATAGACGGACGATCGTACAAAGTGATTCCCCAGGTGTTGCAAAAGAACCGTCTGAACCCGGATCAGGTGCTCGATTATTACCTCCGCGCGCGTGATGGCTCGATGTTGCAGGCGCGAACGGCCGCCAAGATTCACACCAGCATGGCTCCGGAATCAATCAACCGTTTCCAGCAGCTCAATGCCGCAACCATCACCGGTGCACCGGCAACCACACTAGGCGAGGCGTTGGCGTTTTTGCGCAATACCTTGGAAGAAGTTGCGCCTACTGGATACACCGTCGATTATGCCGGTGAATCACGCCAATTCGTGCACGGCTCGGGGAATTTTGTGGGCACGCTGTGCCTAGCTCTTATCATCGTATATCTCGCACTTGCAGCGCAATTCGAGAGTTTCCGCGATCCGGCAGTGATCCTGGTGTCGGCACCGATGGCCTTGTTCGGGGCATTGCTCTTTATAAATCTCGGCTTCACCACGTTGAACATCTATACCCAGGTGGGGTTAATGACACTGCTGGGTTTAATTACCAAGCATGGCATTCTGATCGTGCAGTTTGCCAATGAGTTGCAGCGCACAGGCAGAGGGAAGCTGGCGGCCATTCAGGAGGCGGCTGGGGTGCGGTTGCGACCCATTCTCATGACCACGGCGGCGATGGCACTGGGCGTACTCCCGCTGGTAATTGCGTCGGGTGCCGGGTCTAACGCACGGCACGCCATGGGTGTCGTTTTGTTTACGGGGTTATCCATCGGCACTCTGTTCACGCTGTTCATTGTGCCGGCCATGTACATTCTGCTCGGCGCAGAGCATATACAGGAAGTCAGTTCGAAGGCTCAGTCTCGCGATGATTCCACGGGAGGTGCGAGCTATGAGCCGCTAGAGACGGTTGGTCTTGCATGCGATGCGCGAGGTGACCGAGGCCTACAATAACCCCGCCCAGTCAAAGCGTCCTCAAAAGTTGGGAACTACCACGCCTTTGGGGATAACGTCCTTCGAGCAAGCCTCAAGAGCCTTCAAGTGTCGCGGCAATCTTTTCTGTGAGTTCCCGCCTGCGAAGCATGACTTCATTACGCGCCATAGCGATGGTCAGCTCATCGGTGGTTGGGTCTTCCTCAAGCTGTGCAAGATATTCCTCTGCCGCCGCCAGAGGAGCGTCCTGCCACTCGGCACTACCTGGATAGAGGCAGGGGGGCACTGTTACTGGTAGCATTTCGGATGCCTCGTTCACGACGGTGTTGTCTACTGCGTGCCCAGATCCTTTAACTGCTGTCATGCTGTGTCTCCGCTCATAGGCTCGACCAGGCAAGTGGCCTCGGCGTAAGGAACACGTCTGTTAGGGCGCCAGACACGTCGCTGCCTAGAATTTCATGTCTTTCACTGAGGGGCTGATGCGCAAGGGTGCTTCAGTACGTGTCCGAATCTCATTCGCTGATATGTCGGGTGCACGCTCAATCAGCTCCAGCCCTGTCGGCGTCACGTCGATGACGGCGATGTCGGTGATAATTCGATTCACGACACGCAAACCTGTGAGGGGTAAGGTACACCGGCGTTTGATCTTGGACTCCCCGTCCTTGGAGCAGTGTTCCATGACGACGACAATCCGTTGCGCGCCAGAGACGAGATCCATCGCACCGCCCATACCCTTGACCATCTTGCCGGGAATCATCCAGTTGGCGATATCTCCTGTTTCACTCACTTCCATTGCTCCCAAGATGGCCAAGTTGATGTGACCACCCCGGATCATCGCGAAGCTCGCAGCGCTGTCGAAAACGGCAGCGCCTGGCATCAACGTGACGGTCTGTTTGCCAGCATTGATGAGATCGGCGTCTTCCTCCGTCTCATACGGAAACGGTCCTACGCCAAGGAGACCATTCTCACTCTGCAAAACAACCGATACGCCTACGGGAATGTAGTTGGCTACGAGTGTCGGTATACCAATGCCGAGGTTTACGTACTGACCGTCTCGCAATTCCCGTGCAGCGCGCATCGCAAGCTGTTCTCGGGTCAACATGGCTACCCTCTCTTCAACCGAAGACGTTCGGTCGCGTCGTACGGCGCTCGATTCGTTTTTCATGTTTGCCGACCACCACATGCTGCACATAGATTCCCGGCGTGTGGATGTGATCCGGGGCAAGGGAGCCTACGTCCACCAATTCCTCCACTTCCGCCACCGTTATCTGTCCGGCCATCGCGCAGAGCGGATTGAAGTTGCGCGCCGTAAGACGGTACTGCAGATTACCGATTCGATCGCCTCTCCAAGCCTTGACGATGGCCCAGTCGGTCCGTATTCCTCGTTCCAGAACGTACTGACGGCCGTCAAACTCACGCGCTTCCTTGCTGTCCGTTGCAATTGTTCCCACCCCGGTTGAGGTGAAAAACGCCGGAATTCCGGCACCGCCAGCGCGTAATCGCTCCGCCAGAGTGCCTTGGGGAGTCAACTCTACTTCGAGTTCACCTGAGATGAACTGCCGCTCAAATTCTTTATTTTCACCCACATAGCTGGAGATCATTTTGCGGATTTGGCGATTGGCCAGGAGGATCCCGAGGCCAAAGTCGTCTACACCACAATTGTTAGATGCGATGATCAGGTCGCGTACACCCAGCTCACACAGCGCCTGGATGCACAGCTCCGGAATACCGCAGAGTCCAAATCCGCCCGCCGCGATCGTGGCACCGTCGCGAATTCCTCTTAGTGCTTCCACGGCGCTGGGTCTTACTTTGTTCATCATTGGCATGACTCTGGCTGTAGGGCGGACAGCTTCGGCTGTTGGAGGCCCATCGTGTTGCTGTGATTCTTGCTCGTACTATATATAGAGGCTGAGGCAGGCAGCTAGGTTTGTGGCTGCTCCAGCGTACCGATCAGACCGAGGTCGTCAATTCCTGTAGCTCTCACTGCGGGGCCAAAAATAGATAGCGATGGTTACAACATGGCGGTGAATGCTCCCTCAATAACCATTCCACTGTGTGTGGACCTCAATGGCACCCTTATTCGCAGCGATCTGCTGTTTGAGTCGGCCCTATTGCTCATCAAGCGTAATCCGGTGTACTTGCTTTTGATGTTGTGGTGGCTATTGCGTGGGAAAGCTGCGCTCAAAGCACACATTGCGAGCCGCGTGAGGCTGAATCCGGCGGGTCTACCCTACAATCGGGATTTTGTTAGCTGGTTAAAGGCCGAGCGCCAGGGAGGCCGCAGTTTGTGGCTTTGTACCGCCTCGAACGAACACTTGGCCAGTGCCGTTGCTGAGCACTTGAATCTGTTCGACGGAGTGATCGCCAACGATAGTGGGGTAAATCTCGCTGGAAACTTAAAGGCAGTTCGCCTCGTCGAGCGCTTCGGGGAGCATGGCTTCGATTATTGCGGAAACGAGCGTCGCGATCTAGCTATCTGGCGGTACGCACACGGAGCAATCGTGGCGAACGCGCGTGCTTCGGTGGAGCGCGATGCAGCGCGCGATAGCGTAATACTGCGCTCGTTCCCACCTTGCAGCCGCACTTGGTGTTCGGTGTTGCGTGCCTTACGGCCACATCAATGGGCTAAGAACACTCTTATCGTCGTTCCACTGCTCGCCGCACATCGCGCTGGTGACCAGGGTGCACTAATTGCGGTAACTCTCGCCGTCGCGGCTTTTTGCTTATGCGCCTCCTCAGTGTACGTCTTAAACGATATGTTGGACCTGGAGGCCGATCGTTCTCATCCGCGCAAGTCGAAAAGACCTTTCGCTGCCGGGGACCTATCGATTCTGACGGGATTCGCTTTAATACCGATACTGCTGGGATCCTCTGCCCTCATTGCGGCGTTTTTACCGGTGAGATTTCAGCTGGCGTTCGCTACCTATTATGTATTGACGATGGCGTATTCTTTTGATCTGAAGGGACGGGTTATCATCGATGCACTCTCGCTCGCGGGGCTCTATACCCTGCGTATCATTTCGGGTGCTGCAGCCGTCAACGTGCCCCTGTCATTCTGGCTGTTGCTGTTCTCCGTGTTTCTGTTCCAGAGCTTGGCTCTAGTGAAGCGCTATGCGGAGCTCGACTTGATGCGCCGCCAGCAGCAGTTACGGGCTGCCGGGCGTGGCTATCATGTCGAGGATCTGGTGTTATTGCAGAGTTTTGGGATCGCGTCTGGTTACCTGAGCGTGTTGGTTCTGGCCCTTTACATCGACTCACCTGCCATCCAGACACTATATCAGCGACCGAAGGTAATCTGGCTGTTATGCATTCTGATGTTGTATTGGATCAGCTACGTATGGATGAAGGCACGGCGTGGCGAGATGCACGACGACCCGGTGGTATTTGCCCTAAAAGACCGTATCAGTCTGATGGTGGGGCTGCTCGCTCTGGTTACTGTGATCGCCGCGATCTGAGATGGCGTCACAGACCATATCTTCGTGGGGCAGGCTCTTTTCCGGGGAACACGGAGTGTTCTGCCTCAAAAGCCGCTATGATCCTTTTCCCAATATAACCCCGTTTTCGAGCGTGCTGCCCTACGGGAATGGCCGCAGCTATGGCGATAGTTGCCTCAATGTCGGCGCCGCTGTGCTGTCCTCGCGCTTCTTGGATCGCTTCATCGACTTCGATCCGCAGACGGGTTTGCTCCGCTGCGAATCAGGCGTTTTGTTGGCAGACATTTTACGCCTAGTTGTCCCGCGGGGATGGTTCGTGCCAGTAACGCCAGGCACCGCTTACGTCACGGTCGGCGGCGCTATCGCGAATGACATTCACGGCAAGAATCATCGTCGGGCGGGCACCTTTTCGCGGCATGTGCGCCGTTTCGAGCTGCTTCGATCGAATGGAGAAAGGATGATGTGCGCGCCTGAGGAGAACGCATCCTGGTTTGCTGCGACTGCTGGTGGTCTTGGGCTCACTGGAGTGATCACCTGGGCCGAGATCCAGTTGCGTCGTGTGATAGGTCCGCTAATGGACGTGGAGACGATCCGCTTCGCGAATCTGAATGAGTTCATGGCGCTGTGCGCGGAATCGAACTGCGATTTCGAGTATACGGTGGCTTGGATCGATTGTCTCAGCAAGGGTAGGCATCTTGGCCGGGGTGTGCTGCGTCGTGCGAATCATGCTGAGCTGCTGGCTGCGAAAAGTCCCCGACCTAGGCGACAGCGTTTCTCGGTGCCGTTCACTCCGCCTTTTTCCCTCGTCAATCTGACATCGCTGCGCCTGATGAATACGGCATATTATCGTTTGCAACGTCGCAACCAACGTAGAATCGAGCATTTCGAGTCATTCTTTTATCCACTGGACCATGTCTTGTGCTGGAACCGGCTTTATGGACCTCGTGGGATGCATCAATATCAATGTGTGGTCCCGAGCGCTGGCGGTCGAGAAGCCATCGAAGCGCTTCTCGAGGCCATCGCGCGTAGCGGCAAAGGTTCGTTCCTTGCGGTCCTCAAGAGTTTCGGCGAGCTCAACTCTCCAGGTATGTTGTCCTTTCCACGCGCCGGACTGACGCTAGCGCTCGATTTCCCGAATCGGGGTACAGGCATCGACCAGCTATTTTCTCAGCTCGATGGCATTGTGCAGAGTGTGGGAGGGCGTCTGTATCCTGCGAAAGACGGGCGCATGCCCGGCAAGCTTTTCCGCAGTGGCTATCCGCGTTGGCAGGAATTCTCCCGCTTCGTAGATCCTCGCTGCTCTTCGAGCTTCTGGCGGCGAGTGATGGCGGACGTATGAAGAAGGTCCTCATCGTGGGGGCAACCTCAACTATTGCCGGGGCCGTATGTCGTATTTTTGCAGAGCGCGGCGATGCTTTGATGTTGGTTGGACGTCGCGCGGATGTTTTGGACGCCACTGCCTCTGACTTGCGGGTGCGCGGTGCCAGAGCGGTCCATGTGCACACGATGGATGCTGGTGATTTGCCTTCGCACGAGACGATGCTTACCAGGACGGGCGAACTGCTCGGTGGGATAGATAGTGTGTTGATCGCATACGGAACCCTTAGCGATCAAACTGCTTGCGAACAATCAGGCGAACTGACTGCTGCGGAGTTGCACAACAACGCCGTGTCCGTTGCCGCGCTTCTCACTAGGATTGGAGCGCTCCTTTCGCAGCGTCGTGCTGGAACGATCGCAGTCATCTCGTCCGTTGCCGGTGATCGTGGCCGGGCGAGCAATTACGTTTATGGGAGCGGCAAGGCGCTGGTCACCGTATTTGCCTCTGGACTGCGGCAGCGGCTCTATAAGAGCGGCGTGAGCGTCATTACCATTAAGCCGGGATTTGTGGATACCCCGATGACTGCGACGTTCCGCAAAGGGATGATGTGGACGACGCCTCAACGGATTGCGAGAGGAATTGTTCGAGCCATGGACCGCTCCACACCGGCGGTGTACTTACCGCGGTTTTGGTGCCCCATTATGTTGGCCATCAAGATGATTCCAGAAAACTTGTTTCGGCGCCTCAGGTTGTAAGTATGGCTCGGAGTTGACCGAGCCGTGATAGTGTGAGCTGCGAACAAGCCGTACGTTGATGAAGTTCATCGGTGAAGTTCATGTCCTCCAAACCAGAATCGGTATTGATATTCGATACAACTTTGTGTGATGGGCAGAAGTGGCCCGGCTGTTACATGACATTGGCAGAAAAGTTGAGCGTGGCTCGAGCGCTCATAGAACTGGGCGTGAATGTGATCGAAGCAGGATTTCCAGCAGCATCGAGCGGTGATTGGGAAAGTGTTAACGCTATTGCTCGCGAGGGGAAAAATGCTGTCGTTTGCGGGCTTTCACGTTGTTCCCGTAAGGACATCGAGCTCGCCGCACAAGCTCTGCGTCCGGCAACAAAGCACCGTGTACATGTGTTTCTAGACACTCGCTCTATCTATCGTGAATACAAATTCAATATGGCGCAAGAGAAAATCTTGCGTACTGCCGTGGACGGAGTATGTATCGCACGCGATTTTTTCGAAGACGTGGAGTTTTCACAGGAAGATGCATCGCGTGCCGAACCTGATTTTCTTGCACAGGTTGTTGAGGCAGTAATTGATTCGGGTGCAACTACAGTGAATATTCCAGACACAACGGGTTATATCATCCCCGATGAGTTGGCTGAACTGTTCCGCTATCTGCGTAAGAATGTGCGAGGCATTGAGCGAGTCTGCCTTTCCACGTATTGCCACAACGATCTCGGCATGGCAGTAGCCAATAGCTTAACGGCCGTCATCGCCGGAGCGCGACAGATACACTGCACATTAAACGGGATTGGCGAGCGTGCCGGTAATTGCTCACTCGAAGAAGTAGTGATGGCGCTTAAGATACGTGACGCATTTTTTAACCTGAGAACAAACATTGAAAGTTCGCGTCTCTATCCTGTTTCGTGTCTGATCTCAAACATAACCGGCATACAGACACTGCGAAAAAAATCTCTCGTCATCGAAAACGGCCATTGTGGGTCCACTTGGACTTAAGTTTCCAATCATCTCCAGTACTGCACCCAGTCGCGCGACGAGGTCCGCGACAGTGAAGTGCGTTCGGAGGTATCCGTGCCGATATACAGGAAACCGACGATAGCGTCTTTCGGCTCGAGCCCTAGCGCTTTTTTCACCGTGTCATCGTAAGCCGCGCCGCCTGTTTTCCACATTGCGTTGAAGCCCAATGCGAAGGCGGCGAGCATGATGTTTTGGGCGGCTGCTCCTGCGGAGAGAACCTGTTCGATCACGGGGATTTTCACGGTGGGATTGCAGATCGCCGCGACTACTATGATCAGAGGCGCACGCGATGCCTTTTGAGATTCACGCTGCAGAGCGTCTTGCGTGGCGGATGGATTGGAACGGCGTAGATGCTCAGCTAGATGAGTTCCGAAGGCGTTCCGACCGCTACCCTGAATAACGATAAATCGCCACGGCCGCAAACGTCCGTGATCGGGTGCACGAACAGCGCTTTCGAGAATGAGTTCCAGCGCGCCTTCATCGGGCCCTGGATCGGTGAGTATTTTGGCGGAGCGTCGTTGTAAGAGAGCATTAATAGCTTGCATGGCACTATTTCGCCTTGGCTGTTAGTGAGTAGCGTCCATGGAGAGAAGCATAGCCATATCGAAACGGTTAGGGTCTCATACCATAACTCTGCGCGTAGTCAAACCATACAGATCATCTTGACGTTGTCGCTGTGTGTAATGCCAACTGTGCATATGTCTCTCAGACCATCCGTTACGTCCTTTCGGCAGACTAAGTCCTCGGTCGAGCCGCGCCTCGGAGCACTGCTGGGGGACATCAGTCCGTATCTAGCCTTTCTCGGCGTGGGGATCATTCTGTTTCCGGCAGGCGGGCGGGACGATTCTCATATCACATATTGGGCAGCATGGACACTGAGGCATTCGGGAGAAATTCTCAACTACTCCGGAGACTCCGTTGAGCAGAGCTCCTCATTGGCGCATACATTGATACTGGCTGGACTGTCAAAACTAATCCCGCTCAGTCTGCCAACATTGGGCGGACTTTTTTCCATCACCTGCGGTCTGTTGACAATCTGTTTATTTGGCCAACTTGCCAAGAGACTCGCCCTACCGAAAGTCCCGAGTCAATGGTGCCTGGCGACTAGCACCCCATTTCTATACTGGGCATACGGCGGGCTGGAAACGACGATTGTGACTGTAGCAGCTGTCTTCTTTCTCCTCCAAGTACTACGAGTAATGGAGCGGCACAACTACTTATTACTGTCGGCAACGATCTTTCTGCTTCTGTTGGTCCGTCCGGAATCTCTTTTCATAGAGTGTCTATTTTTCGCTGCATTGGGCTTCTGCTGCAGAGGGTCCAGTAATACAGGAAGAGTCTGCGCCACAGGTGCGGCCATCACCTGCGGTCTGTTTCTTGGGATTTCTATCGTTCGATATTGGCATACCGGTGATATCTGGCCGCAACCAGTGTCGGCGAAAATAGGCGGTACCAACATTTTTAGCCGAATCCACGATGGCAGCGTCTACATCTATGCATCGTGTTGCCAATACCCAATATTTTTGATGTTCGGGGCACTTCTGGTGCCATTTTCGATGGGCGTTTATCGACGTGTTGGAGATACCAGAACTCCAATATTCTCCGTGTTGATACTTTTGTTCTGTTACGTCTCTTTCACAGTCATGTCCGGTGGAGATTGGATGGAAGGGGGGCGCTTTCTGGTCCCCGCAATCCCATTCATGATAGCCGCAGTCATTTTCTATTGTCAGAAAACACCACGTGGAATCTATGTTCCACTCATCTGGGTTCTCTCGAATTTTTGGTGCTCTTTTATTTTCGCACAGCGATATTCGATGTCGTTCTTGTTGTGGGAACAACCGCTGCCCATTGAACAGAACGCGAATAGCTGGAGCGGCCGGTATTCGTTCTTCGAGCGAGAGAATCGTGTTCACTATCGAGACATGATGTTCCTCAACAGCGCTGCCCCTGTCGTTCGTTGGTACACGAAAAACACGCCCGTCGCCGTACCGAGCATCCTGTCGATCCAAGCGGGAATGGTTCCATTCTATTTATTTCAGGAGAATTTTAAGCGTCTGCGCTTTGTGGACGCATTTGGCTTGTCGAGCAAGGACTTCTCCAAATGCGTTTTAGCTGGACACTGGTCTCGATCTGCCTTTGGTATTGAATTTCGTTACGAACAATATCTTCCTAACGCAGATCAGTTTGCGCGGATGTGTGGCATCGAGAAGCCCGATATGATCTTTGACCTTGACGACGATGAGGAACACAGGTCCCAGCTCGTTGAGAAATATGGGTACGTTGTTGTGTTACAACAAAAATGTCATCTGACAGGACATCAACCGTGGATCGGAGGGTTCGCACCCTGCAATCAATTTTTGGCACTTCGCGGTGATCTGTTCAAGCTTCACCCGATGCATCGGATCGTGACACGATTTGATTTGGGGGCATGATGGGCTGGAATATTCCTAGATCATATCCGAGATCGACGACTTCCGAAGTGAAGGATACACATATGCGTGCTGCGCGGATTTTTTCACTTTTAGGTTGCGTTCTTTCGATGTGTTTTGCGTGGAGCGTCGGCTCGCAGGAATTGGCACCACAAAATCGGCCGCCGATACAGCGACGAGCTTATTTCGGGGATCTGCATCTGCACACCGGAAACTCGTTCGACGCGAATATCTTTGGAGAGCGCATCCGTCCCGAAGACGCCTATAAGTACGCGATGGGTGAGGAAATCACCTATCAGGGCGAGCCGGTTAAACGTCAGTGGCCATTAGATTTTCTCGCCGTCACCGATCACGCAGAAAGTCTGGGCGTGTTCGATGAATTGTCGGATCCCAACAGTAAGCTGCTAAGGACTGAACTAGGACGGGAGGTGGCCGATGACAAGCACCGCGGATTCAAGTCGTTGATTGGATGGCACTCGCTCAATAACGTGTTGGTTGGAGGAGTGCGCATGTCGTCCCTTGATCCTTCGCGTGAGAAGTCCGTGTGGAAGAGAGTCATTGCCGCAGCCAACAGGAACTACGTTCCTGGGCGATTCACAACCTTTATTGGCTATGAATGGTCCGCCCAACCTAACTTCAATAGCTTGCATCGAGTAGTCATTTTCCGTGACGCTACCGCACCGAACCCTTTCACAGCTTGGGACTCACTGGAACCCGAAGATCTCTGGAAGTATATGGAGAATATTAGATCAAAAGGCGGTGACGTCATTGCCATTCCGCACAACTCCAATGCCAGTGATGGAGTGATGTTTGACTGGAACGACAGCAGGGGTAGGCCCATCGGCCGAGCCTATGCGTTGCGGCGCGCATTCAATGAGCCCCTGGTCGAAATCGTACAGAGAAAGGGGCAGAGCGAAACCCATCCGGTGCTCTCGCCCACGGATGAATTCGCGGACTTCGAGATCAACGATTATCTTGCCCATGACGCGCAAGGCTTGCGGCAGCGTGAAAAGCTACCGCCCCGCGAGCGGCACTTGCAGGGCGGCTACGTGCGCGATGCTTATGGACGAGGTTTGGTGATTGCTGACCGTATCGGTGTCAATCCGTACAAGTTTGGTGTTGAAGCGGGTAGCGATCTACATAACGGGATGAGCAATTCACAGGAGACAAGCATCACACTGTCACCCCCGAAGGGCGAGTCGCTTCGGGAGTACATGCAGGAGATATATCGGAGTGATCCTGCGTCTGAGCAGTCTATATTTGCCTTCGGTTCGCCAGGACTGACAGGTGTGTGGGCCGAGCAGAATACAAGGGAGTCCCTGTTCGCAGCCTTTCGGCGAAAAGAGACGTTTGGCACATCCGGCACCCGGATCAAGGTGCACTTTTTTGGTGGTTGGGCCTATCACGAGTCGATCTTCACAATGCCTGACTGGCCCGCAGAGGCCTATGCACAGGGAACAGCCATGGGGGGAGACCTCCCGCCGCAGGTCAACGGGGCAACCGCTCCGAGCTTCCTGGTCTGGGCATTGAAGGATCCCGATGGAGCTAACTTGGACCGCGCGCAGGTTGTGAAGCTTTGGATCCGCGGGAGCGGCTATGCAGAGAAGGTTTTTGATGTGGCTTGGTCACCGGGTCGATCCCTTGACAAGGTCACAGGTCGCCTCGACCCTGTGGGTAACACCGTCGACCTCGCGCGAGGCTCCTATAGCAATTCAATCGGCGCGACGGAGTTACGCGCTGTCTGGAGTGATCCAGAATTCGATCCGGCCGTTGCGACGTTGTATTACGTGCGAGTGTTGGAAATACCGACACCGCGATGGTCAACCTTGGAGGCGGCAAAGGCTGGCTTGCCAGCGCCGGCAAACGTAGCTGCCACGATTCAGGAACGGGCGTGGTCGTCGGCTGTATGGTACTCCCCGCAACGTAGGAAGGGTTTCTGAAGGCTGAGGCGATGAGACCGATGGCGCCAGCCAGGTTGCGCGGTGCGAAGGTATCTTGACCGCCTGATAAAAGGCAAAAACACAAAGGGTGCACTTAGCTATGAAGCGTCGCGATTTTCTGACTAAAGGGTGTGGAGCTGTGGCAGGCACCGCGGTGGCAGGTGGGGTTGCAGCTGCCGACGTTCCCAAACCCTCAGGGGTGGCTGAGGGAAGTCCGTCCGGTTGCCGCAACGAACATCAGCGCGTGTTCGGAGGGATATACGAGGGCGCTTTCGCCGATCTGGTAAGTTTTCCTATGGGAGGGCTCGGTGCCGGCATGATCTGCCTGGAAGCTACAGGCGCCCTATGTGATGTCTCGCTGCATCATCAGCCCGATTTAGGTTGGACACCGGGGATATTTGCCGCAGTTGCGTTCCCTGGGAAAACTCAAATGGCGCGAGTGTTGGAAGGTCCGGCACCGCGTTGGAAGTGTCGCCCAGTCATGCGATGGAGCGAGCGTCCACGGGCGAGTGGTGGTGGTGGCTTACCCAGGTTCTCTCGAGCAAGCTTTTCTTCAAAGTTTCCATTCGGCACAGTGTTTCTCGAAGATGACACACTGCCGCTTCAGGTCAAAGTCACGGGCTGGAGCCCCTTTGAGCCAGGCGATGCGGACAATGCAAGCCTTCCGGTTGTGGCAATGGAATATCACTTTGAAAATCGCGGCACAGAGACGGTAGACGCCGTCTTCAGTTACAGCTCATTAAATTTCCTCGCCGAGCCGCTATGGTTTGGCCAAGGAAAGGTGAATTCCGACGGTATCAGAGCCATTGCCGGTGGTTTCCAACTGTGCGGCGGCGGTGCGCCAAGCCGGCCTTGGGATGCGGCTGATTTAGCAATATGGGTTGATGACCCTGCAGTAGTCGTCAACGCTGCCTGGTTGCGACTGCCATTTGGTGATGCAGTGGCTATGGCATGGAAGGACATCGAAGCCGGTAAGTGTGTGAGTCGACCCGCTGTTGAAGGAGGACCTGCCGCACCAGGGGCGACTCTTTTTGTTCCCTTCAAACTAGCCCCGGGCGAGCAAAAGAACATTCCTGTCAAGCTTGCTTGGTATGTTGGGCGATCTCACATCAATCGCCCGGGGGGTGGGCACGTCGTAATGTCATGGGAGGCCCAAGGTTGGGAAAACCGTGCTATCCAAAACGATGGGGATGCATACCGGGCCTGGTACACCGCTCGATTCAACAACATTGATGCTGTGGTCCAATATTGGCGAGAGAGCTACCAGCTGTTGCGAAAAAACACATCACGGTTTACCGAAGCCTTCTACAGCTCAACGCTTCCTCCGGAGGTCATAGAGGCGGTTTCTGCTAACTTGAGTATCCTCAAAACACCTACTGTCCTGCGCCAAGCTGATGGGCGGCTGTGGGGCTGGGCGGGATGTAGTGACGAGATCGGACTGTTCGAAGGCACCTGTACTCACGTTTGGGGTTACGCACAGACGTTCGCCCATCTTTTTCCTAATCTGGAGCGCACGCTTCGCGAGACAGAATTTAATGTCAATCAGCGCGAGGATGGTCATCAGGACTTTCAAAGCGCTTTGCCCATTCGGCCAACACCCCACAATTTCTGTGCAACAGCGGATGGTCAGCTGGGAGCAATCTTACGCACGTATCGGGACTGGCGTATCTGCGGCGACACCGGATGGCTACGAGGTCTGTGGCCGAAGGTGCGCTCAAGTCTCGATTATTGCATTCGAACATGGGATCCCGATCATACCGGCACTTTGGTGGAGCCGCATCACGTCACGTGGGATGTCAAGCTATGGGGACCTAACAGCATGACAGGCAGCATTTACCTAGGCGCGCTGAAGGCTGCGATCGAGATGGGACGCGCACTAGGGGATGATGTGACCCTCTACAAACATCTTTACGCAAGTGGGAAACATCGCGTCGAGCAGGTGCTGTTCAATGGTGAGTTTTTTGTGCAGAAGACGCAGTGGAAAGGACTGAAAACGCCTTTCCCCGATAATCCCACAGATCCCTCTTTGCGGGATTACGTGCGGCAGTGGCCGCCGGAAGCGGCGGAGATAGCAGCTCGAGAGGGGCCGCCGTATCAATATGGTGAGGGATGTGTAGCCGATGGCGTCATGGGCGCCTGGCTCGCGCTGGTGTGTGGCTCGGGTCATATTCTGGATCAGGCCAAAGTACGTAGCCACCTCTCGAGCGTCTTTGTACACAATCTGTCGCAAGGTCAAACAGACGAAGAGGAGGGTGGACTTGTTAACTGCACTTGGCCTCGCGGAGGATGTCCCACCATTCCATTCGCGCATCATTCCGGCGTTTGGACGGGAGTGGAGTACCAAGTCGCCGGCCACATGATGATGATGGGAATGCCCGAGCAAGGCTTACAGATCGTGCGAACGTGCCGGCAACGATTCAATGGCCGTTGGCTAAATCCGTTTGATGAGATCGAGTCAGGACACTGGTTCGCTAGAGCCATGTCATCCTATGGCCTGCTCCAGGCGATGAGCGGGGCGCGGTACGATGCCATCGAGCGCGTTTTGTATTTGAGTCCGGCGATCAAAGGCGATTTCAGCTCTTTTCTGTCCACCGCCACTGGGTATGGCACAGTCGGAGTGAAAGGCGGTAAGCCATTCCTCAAGGTCGCCGCAGGGGAAATCCCGTACGTGAGGATCGCTTATATACCGGCGTAAAGTTCTGCCGGAACACATAAGTATGCGGGCCTGTATCGCCGATTGACAGGTTATCGAGCAAAAGGGGCATTTTGATCGCGCTTCCGAACGTCTCGTTGCGATATACGTAGAGGTTGGCGCTGCCGTCGTTGGGCGCCACGAATGTCTTGGCTCGATTAGTCCGGAGTGCCGATCCGGCCCAGTAAAGTCATATGTCAAGCCCGGCACCTTGATTTACCCCCGACTTCCAACATCCCCCGGCCGTGTTGTAATAGTTGATCTGTCTGATAACAGAATTTATCGGAAGTAACAATCGGAAAAGACACCACCGGCGCAGATTGGTGAAGTCGTCGAAGAGCTTGAGGAGCGCATTGCGGCAAAAATATACCGTGAGAACCGGGATCAGGGCTACGGCGACCGAGTCCTCAGCATATTCACAAACTATTGCGATGAACAGCGGTTAGACTCCGAACTCACGGCGCGGCCGCTCCCCGACGAGGATGAAGAAATCGAGGACGAGCAGGCTGCTATCGAACGTCTGTTTCGATTCTACGGGCGACACGGCTTTGTGCGGATTGGAGCCGGCACTGATATGTTCCGAGCATTCTGTCCAGTAGTACGTAGCTGACACCAAAAACTAACGCCAGATTTCGCCCAGGCGGAATGTAAGGGCTTGAGCTGCAGGCCAGCCCGCTCTCACGAATGCATCGAGACAATCCATCAAATCGCTTAGACGGCCCGAGTCGACGAAGACGTCCCGATGGTCCGCAAGGTAGCGCTCGACGATCCTGACTACGAGGTCCACCGCCATCGGCTCCATGGTGTAGCCCCCCTTTTCGGACGCCTTGACGGATCGGGCGATGAGTTCAAACACCCCCGGTGGATCTATCTCTATAAACGCTTCCAAGGTCTGGATGAGATAGTGAGCAACATGAACGAACATCACATCGGCGAGTCTGGTCAGAAGCGGCTTGACGTCCTGGTAAAACCTCCTGTGTTCCGCAGTATCCGGGACCGGGGCGCCTCCATTCTGGGCGCCTGCCGCGAAACAGAGGCGCATCGTGATCTGGTCCATAACCTTAAACATTTCGCTCAGCTTCTCGCGCTCGGACTCCGGCCAGCTGGCAGCCCTGTCGAGACCGTTTTCGGTCCAAATCCGCTCGGCTTCCGAGTAGCTTAAGTCGAGGAGCCTGGCGTAAAAGTCGAGGCTCTTTTCGCGCGCACGGTTCTTGGCGTCACCGGGATCGTCGACGCTGCCAGCCAGTAAGTTCTCAGAATAGCGGGCGACCCAGTTCGCCAACATCGACGAGTTTCCGGGAAATTTCGCCAGCTCGTCCACGTAGAAGTCTCGCGCCCCCGGCGTGTCTCCCCAGATATAGATGTCGGCGATGAGGGACGCAGCGCTGAGACGGCAGGCGGCCATTCCGGGCTCCGACTGCGCGTCAAAGCGCGACAGCACGGCCTTGGAAAGCTCTACGGCGCGCGGCAAGTCAAGATAGGCCACGCGCCCCAACGAGCAGATTGCCGCGTTTACGACCGCTCTGGCCGGCTCCTTGAGCAGCGCATGCTGGTATTCCGTCCACATCCACTCCGTGTCTACCTTGCAGAGAAAATGCAGATCGGCGGCGATCTGAAAGCGCACGTGACAGACGGAGTCGCGGGACAGACGGTGTATGGCCTCAAGGACAGGTCCATCGGCCGAATCATCGTATCGAACCAGGCAAATGAGTCCGCGCGCGGCAGAGGTTCTGGCGGAGGGTCCACCCCACGCGGCGTCTTCATGAAACTTCGCTTCGATCTCGGCATTGAAATGCGGATTGCGGGAGTCAGCGCAAAAGAGGAGTGCCGCCCTCAAGTCGCGGCGCACGTCGACGTCGGTTAAGACCGCCTTCTCTACAGTGGTCGTAGCCGCGGCGGCGTCCGCCAGCGTTCCGCAGGCATGTTCGAAGAGCACGGAGTCAGTACCTGCGTGTGCATTCGCTTCCAGAACGGCGCGCAGCCTGTTGATCGCCTCCAGTCTTTGGCTGGCGATGTCGAGTGTTATCTGCGGCCCCTGTGCGTTTGGCAGCTTCTCAACGCCCTTCATCGCCTCCCGGATTGCCTGGCTTGCCGGATCGTCGATCTTGACGCCTTGTTCCGCCAGATACGCATCGGTGTCAAAGGGGCGTGTCGATCCGGTGAGCTGATAGGGCGGGATGTTGGCCGGCGCCTCGCCGGCAGCGACCAGCGTCTTGCGAAACTCGCGCAGCTCGTCCGTCGCGATCAGTGCCTCAGGGACACATATCGCCAGCGTCTTCTTAATCCGTTCGCTGGTAACACCGAGAATTGCGCGCTCGATGATTTCACGATGCGGGACGTCCATATGCGGATATCCTGCCGTGATGAACTTGCCTGCCTGGTGTCTAGTATCGTCACCGGAGAGAATCGGCACCGCTGCGGCCAGAGGCGCGATTGTGGTGGCAAATATCGCGGGGTACTTCGTGCCGGCGTCCAGGAGGCTGCCCCAGAGGACCGCGAGACCAGATTCCGCCGCCAGTGTGCTTACTATCTCCTGCATCCGTCGAGCTGCATCGGCCTCGGACGCGAGCTTGAACAGGAACGCATCGAATTTTTCCAGCAGCGCCGGGCCATCCATCGGCTCGCGAAATCCTCCCCGGTACCAGTAGCAACTCAGATCCGGCAGGTATTGCGCCGGTTTGCCGTCGATGGTGAACGGCTCGGCCGGTGGGGCCGGCTGGCTGTCTGATCGGCGCTCGCGATTCACATACCCCAGCAGCGCTCGCGCAACGGCTTTCGCTCCATCCACAGAGTGTTGCTCCAGGAACGCGGTTGCCGCCTCCTGCAGCTGAAACCACGCCCCCTGATAGTCCTGGCGCCGGTTCGACGTGAGCGAAAGTATTCCGCTACTGCTGATATTGGTTTTCTCATCGGAGCCTTCGTCCACGAAGCTGTATGCAGCTTCGTAGATGTCGATCACCAACGCCGGGTCGAATTGAGACATGGCGCCGACGTGACGCGCTAGCCAGCTCAGTTCCTCGTAGCCATGTTTCTTCAGATGCTCGATTTCGATAAGGCGGTGCAGCAGGGCGGACGTGGCGGCGACGTCCGATCCGATGGTGACCGAGACGGCGCAAATCGCATTGATGATGAGATTGCTGGGTCGCCGGGGCCGCGACCAGCCGAATTCGAGAAGTCGTCGCGCGGCCGCCCCCGCCGCCTTGAACTGCTGCGGAGTGAGCCGCGACGGTTTCTCCGTGGCCAGTGCCACCAAAGGCTTCGCGGAGAACATGGGCGCCTCCGTGCCGATAGCGGTCAATTCCGCCGCGAATTCAACCCACGGAGCGGCGTCTCCGCCGGCGATCGCGGCCCCAGCCCTCTGGCAGACCATGATCGCGCCGCATAGCAGCTGCATAATCCTCTCCGCGGTATCCCGCCGCGGGTTCGAGTCGCGCAGCCAGGAAAGGAGGATGCCGACGTCCTGCAGTGTAGCTGTGGATTCCGCGGCGACCATCGGCGCCGCCAGATACGCCGCCTGCGGCAGCGAAGCTTCATTCGCTATGGCAAAGGCCAAATCCCAAAACGTAGCGTGATCGATGTCACTCCCCCACGCGTCGCGCAGGGCGAGTGTCAGGCTTGGCCCCACCATCAACGTAAGCGCCCGGTCGCGGCTGAGCAGTTCGACCAGACGCGCGGGATCTCTGCCACGACGGAAGAGCAGCCGCGCCACCGCGTAATCGAACAAGACATGATGACTGAAGAGCAGGATGTCTTCGTTCGCTCCTCTTACGTCTTCCTCGGCGCGCAGAATGTCGTTTCGTTCGAGATCGACCAATGCGTCGACGCTTACCTTGTCCCGAATGTCAGCACGGAAGATGCGCAAGGACTTTTTGGCGACCATTTCCTGCACAGCGGCAGTGAGCACCATCTCCCGGGCATCGTTCCCCCCATCGCTTCGGCGAACGCGATGCTGCCAGTAGGTTTCCAACAACTCAGATTGCGTTTTTATGGATTTAAGGTCGGCAGCGACCTTGCCGTGGGCGATCAGCTCCGCGAGCAGGTGCAGGTTGAAGATATTGCGCAGCAGCTCTGCGAGCTTTGGATTGGCCTCCTGGAACAGTTGATTCAGCTGCGGTGAGAAGGCAGTCGTTTGCCCGATTTCTGCATCCGAGAGACGATTGACCAGGACGTGCCGGACGTAGGAGAACTCCGTGTCAGCAAAGTCTGCGGAGATCGGTTGCCCGGCGAAGATCCGCCGCCAGTCCGTCCCGTGGCGCAGATCGTATTTGCGAACCGAGGCGATGACGTTCCAACGACCACCTGCCTGGTTGCGCACCTGCTCGATAGCCTCCCTGATGACGGTCTGCGTCTCCAGCTTCCGCGCGGCATCGAGGGCGTCGACAATCAGCGCCCCCCTGCCCGTACCCGGCCAGTTCTGAAGGATTTCGGCAAGCGAGCGTGAGATACCGAGTTCCCGCTGCAGCCCCGCCTGCCCGTCGACGTTTAAGAGGTCCACGGGGATGAATACGACATCGCCGCCTTGCTCGCGCACATGCTGAGCCAAGCGATAGGTCAGTCCGCTCTTGCCCGAGCCTGGATCACCAACTACGAGGAATGATTCGGTGCTTGTCTGGTCTCTAAACGTCGGCCAAAGCTGCCTTTCCACCACGGAGTGCGGCCATGCTTCGAGGAGATTGGTAAAGCGAGGTGCCTTTTGCACCTGCACCGACGTCCATTTACGCAGTGCCTCAATGTCAGAACGGTACTCTGGCAGTGCCGTCAGTTTGATTCCCACCCGATCGAGCGACGACAGCAAACTGGCGGCGTTAGCCCCTGAGCGCTCGGCGCGCAGTCTTGCGCACAGTTTTACCAATTCCGAAAATGCCGAGTCGGCCTGGGCGGGCTCGATTAGCATCGACGCCCGCATGAGCCCCAGCGCATGGTCGCGATCGTGCTCGCCTTCCTCGACATCCAGTGTTTGAATCCAGATGAAGCGCAGCAAAGCACCGATTTCCGCAGCAGAAGGCTCGCGTCCGTAAAGCGACGCCCATTGTTTCTTAATATGGGCCTCGACCGTCAGCGCAACGTCGCCGTCTTCCTTGGAGGTCTGCACTTGCGTGAGCAGATTCAAATGCGGCTGATCGCGAAGCGCCCGCAATATCCTCGGGAGCGTCTCAACAATTTTCCGCGACTGCCCGCCGCGCGTGGCCAGCACGAGGCGATCGCGCGCGGAATCAAGGCGGCGTCTTAACGGCTTTGCGCCCGGTTCGGTCCCTGCCTTGTACTGCTCGACAAATTGCTTGAAGGTCTTGCCCAGAGGCGAGGTGTCCTTTTTGCTGAGCGAGACACTCCTCTTCGCCTGAACGAAGATGGTTCCGCCGTCGCTCGTTTCGGCGACGACGTCATCGACGTGCTCGCTGCTCTGGCAGCGGACGCTCGATATGCGGCACGACGTCGGAAGATCGAACATCACGGGCGCCACGCGCCCCAGCAGGACGCGTGTGCAATACCAAGCGGCGACGAGCGTCTCGTAGTTTGCTCCAGTGGCCTCGGCTTTTCCGCCTGATGACGCCTTTTTTATTCCCATGCGCCCCTGCCCATAGTTCCGAAGTGCCATCGATACGAAGCGGTATCAACAGACTTTGTATTATAGCTCGAATGTGGCGTAAATCCCGAGCCGAGGCAAGGATGCGCGCACCGCTTTCAGGTCAGCGATTCAGCCAGTAGCAATCGAAGCAGTACGCAAAGAGGAAAGTATCGAGAGGAGGCAACCGCAACCGTCTAACGTATAACACGATAATGTATTTTATCGTGTTAGAAACACAAGAAGCATAACACCTGGATAGGAAAGCATCCCGCGTTCGCCTTCCCATTCGGCGCCCTTCGTCTCGAATTCGTATCGCGCCAAGGCCTTTTTCATCCCAATCGCGTCCGTCGTCGCAAAGAGCCGGCCTGTTTGACGGGAAAGCAATGCCTCCACAATTCGATACGACAGGTGGTTATCCCGGTGAACTTTATCGACCGCAACATACCCCAGCTCCGGTGTCTCCGGTGGAAATTTCTCTCCGCTCTTGCGAGAGACCCTGGCCGCGTATCCCCTTCGTACAGGCTTGATCGCACCAACACCAACGATCCGTGGTCCAGCCATCGGGCTTACTTAGGTACCCAGCCCCTTCCCTGGGTGACCACTGATTTCGGCCTACTGCTCGCTCGCCACAAAGCTCCGATTGTCACACCATAAGTCATATGTCAAGCCCGGCACCTTGGACTCAAGAGCCGCGCGGACCATCCTGGGTCAGCGTGTTCAGGCGCCCCATCGGCCAGTAACTTTGCATTGCAAGGCAACGCCACGCTTTCACCCACTCCGACCAACACCCGCAGGATGAGCACCGGCGCGAAGATCGAGGATTGGAGTCTGAGCCTTGGTTTCTTCTGAAGCGACTACCGTCCCCACCGAACCCGCCACGCAGGCCGTAGCCATCGAGCTGCCCAGAAATTGCCTGCGCGATAGGTTGTGAGCGGACATTCTCCTTACAATCGGACTTCAGGGAAATACAGCGGTCATGGAATGAGGCATGGGGGCCGCGACCTTCTTTGCAGCTCCTGGCAGAGCAATCTCCAAGGATCCCTCAGGCAGAGGACCGTTCATATTCACGGTGACCCTGGCGGATCCGTTCGCGGACTGCTTGATGCGAACAGACAGTCTCGTATCCCCTGCGGATGGGAGTCTCAAATTCTCGAGCGCGATGTCCTTTCCGTAGAGTGCTTTCGGCACATGAGGTTCGATCCGCAGTCGTTTCTGAATGCGATCGAAATCGACTCCGAATAGATGCTCGATGATCGCACCGATATATTGCGACGCGGCGAATCCGTACCCTTCTGCGCCCCCACCTTCACCGGAAGACGGCAGCACAAACTCTCTGTAGTGTTGGTGAAATTCCTTGACCGTGGCCCAATTCAATTCGGCCGCCAGGTCGGGATGGCCTGATTCCTCCAGTCCTGCGACCGCTGTCATGTTGAGAAAGGTCCACACCGGGCCGTTCCAGCCGTCGATACCCCCCACCATCCCTTCACGTTCGACGTAGCCAGGGTCCGTCATTGCGAGGCTCGTCAGCGGCCGCTTGCCCCAATTAAATTGAGCCGGATCGAGCAGCCTCTTGAGCAAGCGATCACGACGCTCGATGGGGGCAATACCCAGGCGCAGAGGATCGAACGTCGAGACAATCAAACGCTTCCGCAGGTGATGCTCGCCCAGGTCGTAGCTGTAATACACTCCGTCATCTTCATCCCACAAGGTGTTGTTGATGGCATTAGACAGGTCCTTGAACACTTGGCGATATTTCTCGGCATCACTCTCTTTGCCAAGTTCGGCGGCCAGCGCCGCGGTGCGCGCCGCCCCCACCGCCACCGCTACATTGATACCAACCGGAGCCACCGACTGGGGCATAATTCCACGGGTCGGATATTCGGCCTCGCCAAAAGTCTCATCAACGACTCCGGATACCAGTCCCGTGCGACCATCCCGCTTCGCCGGGGAAAGCCACCAGTCGAGATATTGCTGCATGGTTTGATAAATGTCGCTACGCAATTGCAGATTACTCGTGCGGCGTGCCACGTCGTAAGCGACCTCGAAGAATACCGGTGGCTGGCTCACATCTCCGACCTGCCCGCGTGTCTCTGCAACCCCCGACTCATCAAAGCGGCCATCAGGGCTCTCGGACTGCACGTCATGGAAACCGCGCATGACACCCTCGGCAAAGTCCTGATTGGCCCATTTAGCGCCCACCACAGTCAGGTTCGTATCCAACTCCCACCAGCCCGTAGGAAAGTACAAGCCCCCCGGAGACATGAAGGGATGAGTGAATCCCCATTGCGGCACATCGACAATCAGGCACTGGTCCAGCACCTTGAATGCTTCAGAGAATCCAGCCTGTGAGATACCAGGTATGGAGATCCTCGGGACCACGGCGGCGCTCGCGACGTCGGGCCGGATATGAGACGGTTCCTCGGGGCCGACTTCGATCTGAACGGATTTGATCCAGATATCGCCGCGCATTGACGAGGGAACATAAATCCCGATCTGATCGATCGTTCCATGCCATGGTTTGCTCACGTAGCAGGTCATCTCCTGCCATTTCTTCAGATCGGGATTCAGAGCACAATGCTTGGACTGTGCAACCAGATGGTCCGGGTTCCAGACTTTAGCTAACGAGGGATCCTCGCCCCATCCGGTCAGCTGTTCCTTCGTTCGCCACCTCAAATAGAAGTCGGTCGCAGGCGACAGATTGAGCACTTGCAGTCTAACCTGCACTTGCCCTCCCTCGGTTGTGGCAACACCTATACCGCGTGGCGACAGGAGCTCGATTCCGCGCTCAGCGTCGCCGTGGGCTTGATACATGGGGTTGGCGATTTTTGCGGGATCCGTTTCCCTTGGGTTCAGCGCTACCCACAACGCCCCTCCCATGACGACGCCAAGCGCGTTCGATGGCACGGTCCAACCCTGCCTGTCGTTGTACTTGTCGAACTGCCAGACTTTACCGCTCTGCGCCTCGCACGTTCCAATGAAAGGTGCGAGGAGAGCCACGGCAAGATTTGCACGGGCAATCACCCAGAGCTGGTGATTGTGTGGCTTCTTTCGATTCATTCTCACCACCTCGAACAGATTCTTAGGACCGATTTGCAGGATGAAACACCCGCGTTGGTCTTATGTCAGTCCTCATAACTTAGAGCGCCACGACTGCGCGCCCGGGCGTACACCACAATCGTACTGTTGTCGTTTTGCTTGGGTGGTGCCCGTTTAATCGGGCTGCAGCATCCACGATGAGCGATCATACATAGTTATCGAGTCGGAGTATTTAAGTCCTAAGTGACGACAGGGACAAGTCACAATCTTGTCGATTCCTTGCCTAATTCTGCGCGGTGATGGATGATCGCAACAGGCTTCATTCTTCGAGCGACGAGCATGCAAGTCTCCGCGCAGCACGTTAAACGGCTGGCTGATCTATTGGCAGACCTTGCGACCCGGGACGGGACCTCGCCTACGGCGCTCGATGGGGTCAGCTGCGTGCGTCACTCGAGATCACAACCCCGCGCACCCTACGTGTACGAGCCTAGCCTCATCTTCGTGGCTCAGGGGCGCAAGACCGGCTACTTGGGCACGGAGGTCTATACCTATGATCCGCGCCACTATCTCGTGGCGTCCGTGCCGCTACCACTCGAATGTGAGATCGCGGCTTCTCCCAGCAAGCCTTTGCTGGCTCTGACTCTGCAGGTCAATCCCCCGGTGCTGGGTGAGCTGTTGTTGGAAATGGACGAAGGTGCTGCGCTCGATGAATCGCTACCGCGCGGCATGTACGCGGCGCCGCTCACCCGAACGTTGAGCGAAGCGGTGATCCGTCTGGCAGAGTCCTTAAGCTCCCCGCTCGATTGCCGAGTCCTGGGCCCGAAAATCGTTCGGGAAATCGTCTACCGGGCACTTTGTGGCGAACGCGGCGCGGCCTTGCGTGCAGTTGCGGCCCGCAACGGGCACTTCGGCCAGATCTCAAAAGTGCTGCAACGGATCCACGTGGAGTATTCGCAAACTCTGAATGTGGAGAACCTGGCGCGGTACGCCAACATGAGCCTCTCGACGTTTCATCACAAGTTCAAGTCCGTCACTTCCAATTCACCGCTGCAGTACTTGAAAACCATTCGGTTGCACAAAGCGCGGCTGTTGATGGCGCAAGACGGCATCAATGCGAGTACCGCGGCGAATAAAGTGGGTTACGAAAGTCCATCGCAGTTCAGCCGCGAGTTCAAACGCCTTTTCGGGAACAGTCCGCTCGAAGAGGTGAAACAGATGCACGAGATGTTCGGGCGAGGATCTTGACACGCTTGATACCATTCCCGAACTCGATGATTCGTGCAACGATCAGATCCGTTCTGACTCATGACATCGCAACGCTCATCCGCGCTCCGCGTGACCATCGAGATACGTGAAAAATCGACCCTCGATATGCGTGACGCCACTATATGCGCTCGCTAAGGAGATCTCGTGAGCTTTAACCGACGCGAATTCATCCTGTTGCCCGCCGCAACAGTCATCAGCTCCGCTTTGCCGACTGAGCAGTCAATGGCTGACTCCGATATTCCGTGGCAACGCAGGGTACGACGAGTGGGTCAAACCAACATGACGGAGCACGACCCGGTCGCGCTTGACGTTGGGCAGTGGGCGGACTATTGGGCCAGCATGAAGGTGGACGCCGTTCTGATCAGCGTCACCGGCATTCTAGCGTTCTACCCGACGCAAGTGCCTTATCACAAGCGCGGCCGCTTCCTCGGCGATCGTGATTTTTTCGGCGAATGCTGTGCGGCGGCGAAGGAGCGCGGATTGCATGTGATCGCGCGCATGAGCCCCGACCTGAACTGGGAGGAGACGCTTGAAGCACGGCCCGATTGGTTTCAGCGCGACGCTCGGGGTGAGCCGATCCATTGGCCGCAGGATCCCCGGCTCTACCTCACCTGCATGTTCACTTCCTATATGACGGAGTACATGCCAGCCGTTATGCGGGAAGTCAATGCTCACTACGATGTGGATGCCCTGTACACGAATGCGTTTCCACCGCTTTTCGGTGTGCCGGGAGTCATGGCGGACGCATTGAATACCTGCCACTGCGAGCAGTGCAAGCAATTGCCTCCGCCCGGATCGGTCGAATACTGGGAAGCGTTCAATGAGCGCGTGGTCTATTTGTGGAAGCTGTACGACGCCATCGCCAAGGAAAAAAAGCCGGGCAATTTCTACTTCGCCAATCTCGGCAGCGGCGCGGCTTGTCCCGTGGATCTCGTCAAGTTGGGTGCGATCTGTGAGTGGTTCCAATGCGATAACCAAGGACGTGGTGGGGAAGAGACGCCGCTCTGGGGTGCAACGCTGCAGGGACGGGTCTGCAACGCCGTGTTGGACGGCAAGTTGGCAGCCAACGTCAACGGCGGGTACTCCACGACCACTCCTGTGTGGCGCAATACCGCCAAGTCGCCACCCGAGCAGCGTATGTGGTTCAACGAAACACTTGCAGCAGGCATGGTGCCTTATCATCATCTTGTCGGCGGCGAAAGCGGCCTGGGCGAGGACCGCCGCGGGCTTGAGCCGGCCCATCGATACTTTGAGTGGACGGCGCAGCACGGTGCCCACTTCGTCAACCGACGCTCTATCGCGAATCTCGGCGTGGTGATCGGGCAGAGAACACACCTATTTTATGCGCCGCCGCCGGGCGCACGCATGTCCGAGTACCTGAATGGTCTGTATCGCTGCTTGCTCGAAGGCCGCTTCCTGTTCGATTTCGTGCACGAGGATAGGCTCGAGCCCGAACGGCTGAAAAAATATAAAGCACTCTTGCTGCCGAACACGGCACTGCTGAGTGATGCACAATGCCGGCAACTCGCTGCCTACGTCGATACCGGCGGTTCCCTCCTAGCGACCTATGAAACCAGTCTCTACAACGAACGCAATGAGCGGCGTGTGCAATTCGGCTTGGCTGAGATCTTTGGCATCCACAAAACCGGTGATGCCATCGGCACCAATGGCAATGGCTACCTGGCGCGCATCGAAAGACCGCACGATATCTTGCGTGGCTTCACCGATACTCACTGGCTGCCGGGCGCAGAGAACCGCATTCCGCTCGCGCCGGTGGCCGATCCGGTGCTCACGGTAGTGCCGGGCTATCCGTCCTATCCACCGGAACTCTCTTATCCGAGGCAATCGCGCACCGACGAGCCCGCCGTGGTGCTGAGGACACGCGGCGCAAGCCGTTTGGCATATTTCCCCGGTGATATCGATCGCACCTCATGGCGCTCAGGCAACACCGATGTTTCGGCGCTGCTCACGAACGCCATTCGCTGGGTGGCGGGCTCCACCGAGCCCGTGACCATCGAGGGCGATGGCTTGATTGAATCCTTTGCGTGGGAAACTCAAGCGGGGTTTGCCGTGCACACCCTTAACTACACCAACCCCGCGACGCACCGTGGATGGATTCGCGAGTTCTACCCTATTGGGGCTCAGAAAGTGCGCCTATTACTTCCGCCTGGAAGGCGGGTGACCCGAGTGGAATTGTTGCGGGCGGAGAAACAGATTCCTTTTATCGGCGGCTCCGGCAGCATCGAGTTCACGATACCGAGTGTTCTTGATTATGAAGTCGCAGCGCTGTATTCGGCGTGAACGCTATAGCTCTTTGTATCACCCTGGGTCCGCTCGCTGCTGCTTCTGATGCTTGCGGCCTATCGCGGTCTCAGCGTAATCCTCGTCGCGCCCATCGCCGCCATGTTGGGCGTGTTGTTGACTGATCCAGCCTCCGTGCCACACCGACACCTGGGCAGCTCCGTGGCTCGGCATCATGGGTGGGCTCTTTATACTGATCACGCGCGGCAATGAGGTCACCTCTTGGCGTATCGTACGGCGATGCGCTGCATAATTGGTGATCTGCAGCAGCGCGTGCAGGTGGCCCTCATCCATCAAGGCAGAAAGACTCCGCAAACGTCCAATAACTCAAGCCCGGCACCATTCTTCTTTGGTCGGACTCCCGCGCGGTGATAACTAAGACTTCGGTCTATGCAACTTCGGAATTTGCGCATCTCGGGTTAAGCTTCTCTGCGATCGCCCTTCCATCGTTCTGAGGCCTATCACCGATGTCTACACCTTCCGACAGGAATTCTCAGTTTTTGGGCCGGTACGTCTCACAGCCTTATCTCGTTATATACACAGATGAGGAGGGCACACCGAGCTGCATCTTGTACCCGAGACAGGATGATCGCTACGAGTATTATGGTCTGCTTGCCTACGACCTCGTTCGTCATATCGCGCGCGCCTTCAAGATCTCTGACGATGATGTTTGGAGAATAGCCATAGGCACCGGGACAGTCCCGCCCACTCGCAAGCCCCAAAAACCTGATGCGGCGGCGCTGAGTCGCGCTCCGGTAGGAGTTCCGCTGATAGTGGATCCTCACGTTGTGATGTACGAGGAGGAGGACGGAGCGGTAGGCTGCCGGCTGGTTTTCCTACCTGAGGATCGATATGAAACCTATGCCGGACTCGTGCGTGTTATGGTACGTCAGATTGCAACCACATTTGATGTTCCGGTTGAGCACGTATGGGAGTGGACTCAGCGGGAACGCATCAAGCCATCTACTGAAATCCGTAATCCCGGCTAGGCCGGGGAACAGCGTCTCTCCCGGGCCACAAGTGCCGTCGCGATGACCTCAAACGAAGGCCTACGACCCCTAGATCGTGAGTCCCAGGTCTGAAGGACCTTTCCAAACCCTCTTGCACCATTCCTTCATGGATCAAGTGCGAGGCAACCGCATATTCAATCCCGGTCCAGACCTCATCGGAAAAGGTCACCTGCACCGTAGGCTCGCCACCTCGCGGCCATGCGCACGTAAGCACACCAGCCTCAGCGCCCAAGGCATAGGTCGGGCGCTGATTATCGGCCAGCGTCGACAAATCAGGCTTGAAGTTATAGCGGTGAATCGACTTGAGATGGCTCGCCACTTTGTAAAGTCCTGCTA
>Ga0206967_1009_pt1 | contig 49503 bp, 41 predicted proteins | sample Alteio_BWOrgHeat_24_FD_153259 | JGI IMG/M metagenome (GOLD analysis project Ga0206967, IMG submission 153259) | Enriched cells from forest soil in Barre Woods Harvard Forest LTER site, Petersham, Massachusetts, United States -... | ecosystem: Environmental > Terrestrial > Soil > Temperate forest >...
CATGGAAGACAATTCGCCCAACTTCGCTGCATTGATATGAAATGCTTGCATTAATTCTATATCGATAGCATTAAATAAATTAAGTTGGATAAAAGCATAAAAGAAAAAGAGGGAGGCTGTTAGTACAATTAACCATGGTTTTTTTCTGCTAGTCATTGATCACCTTAATAATGGATTGCTTCGTCGCTCACGCTCCTCGCAATGACGAGGAAATTACTCTGCACGGCCTAATTCTTTAATAAATTCTGGAATTAACTTTGTTAACTTACGTGCCGTTAATTCTCCATAGTGTAACGTTCCTTCGTGAGTCACCTTTTCTTCACTTAATCCCACTGCTAAATTAGTAATAGCAGCTAATCCAAGAACGCGTAATCCACAGTGACGAGCTAATATCACTTCTGGCACGACTGACATACCCACTGCATCTGCTCCCCACATTCGAAAAGCACGAATTTCTGCTGGAGTTTCAAAAGAAGGCCCTAACACTGAAATATAAACACCTTGATGGACAGGAATAGATAAGCGAGTCGATGCATGCATTAAATCTTCACGTAAATTTTCATCATAAGCATTTTCAAGACTCACAAACCGTGGCCCTATCGATTCATCATTGGGACCCACTAATGGGTTACTGGGTTGAAAATTGATATGGTCATTAATGGCCATAATTTCGCCAGCCCCTATGTCCGCTCTTAATGAACCAGCCGCACCCGTCACTACCAACACCCCCGCACCTAATAACTTTATCATGCGAATAAAGACTCTGATGGATTCATAAGAAGAGCCTTCATAAATATGTAGACGACCCTTCAGGCAAGCGACGGGAACATTTTGTAAATAACCTAAAACCAGTAAAGAAGCATGGCCTGCTACTGCCCCTGCATGTAGCCCTGGGATGGCAGAATAAGGGATTGTAATAGGATTGGTTAATTGATCAGCAATTCCGCCTAGCCCAGATCCCAGAATGATCCCTACTTTTGGTGTAAAATCAGGTGCATATTTCCGGATGACATTCATGGTATCTAGCATGCTCGAGGGCATTCGGGAAATCTCCTTTTATTCAGTAATACTTTTTATTTATCGTTATTGCAACTTTAGTGGTTTTTGTCTTTAGACACAAGGGTCAGGACTGTTAGTAGCACATAGATTTGTCCGGTTTTGTAGCACATAAACTGTCCGCTTAGTTTATACCAGATTGGATATATTGAATCTATCCAATCTGGATAGCTGCGAAGCGGATTTACGCAACTTTTTTATTTAAAAGACCTTTTAATTGTCCTTTGTTATCATATTCAGCGAGTTTTCGTGGGCCATGGAATATTGCTAGTTGTCCGTTCGCATAGTAGTGTACACGGACTTTGACTTTGTTGTAATGACAACGATAGTTATCTTTTGGGATCTGCAATGTTAGGCCTTCGAAGCTCACACAATTATCTTTTCTAACGGTACGTTCATATTGTTCACAAAGAATATCATCAATGAATCCACTTACCCACGGAACAAAAACAGAACCTTCTGACGTAGCTAGCACAGAAAATTCTGCATTATAGGCCGGCATATAAATATTTTTGAGATAGTGATTAGCTTCACTCATTGTTGTAATACGATGCATAGCTAATTCTTTTGGAAGACGCTCTTGGTGGGTACGGAAAGCTCTTTCACTACGTCCTCGTGCTTCTGGAGAATAAGCTGGAATCATCTCAATTCCTAACTGGTGCATCGCTCGACCAAATTGAGTTAACTGTTGTTTGTCTACTGCTCCTCCTGCCTCAGGCGTATGCCAATAATGATGTCCTCGATCCGTGTATAATGAGCAACATAAACCCTGTTCTTGAATCACTTCTTTCATTCCTTGAAAACTGCTCATCGTTCCTTCTTCTTCAACAAAAAACATCGAATAATGTTTACTCGTTGCATCATCCATTGTTACAATCAAATCCCATCTTTCATTAGGAATCCACTCATGGTCACTACCATCTTGATGGAGCATCATCCCTTCTAGCGGTGCACGCTCTCGCTTTTTTCGATGGAGGCCACGTTTCTCTGTTTTAACCACCAGTCCTTCTTTCTGCAATGTGCTTTTTACCCAGGTATAACTTCGCCTCCCTGAATGTTTTCGTTTATAAAAACTAAAAAAATGTTTTACATTCCAGCCAGAATAATCTCTTTTATAAAGCTCTGTCAGTCTTATCACCTCATCTACTGGCGCTCGCTTATGTGAAAGTTGTTCTAACCGTTTATCAATTAATCCATCAAGTCCTTTTTCTTCATATTTCAAAAGATAGCGTCTAAAGGTTCTATCACTTACTCCTAGAATTCTTGCTGCTTCTTCTTGAGTAAATCTACTTTCTGTCCAGCCTTGGTAGGCTTCTTCGAATCGTATCATTCTTAGCTCCTGCAACAACTTTGTCCGTTTCATCCTATTGAGACCCTCCTTTTTGAGTTCTCTCAATAGCTTACAAAACCGGACAAATCACGTGCTACAGATCCGGACAGATCATGTGCTCCTTACAGACACAAGGGTCAGGACTAGTAAAATCTGTTATTAACTCGTAAAATGACGCTCTGTGTCATCCTGAGGAGTGCTTTTTACGACGAAGGATCTCCATGGAAATCCGTCATTGCGAGCTGACGCGAAGCGTCATCGCGAGGTCGCGCAAGCGACCGTGGCGATCCATAATATGAACATGGATTGCTTCGTCGCTTACGCTCCTCGCAATGACGAATAGATCCTTCGCACAAAGAACGTGCTCAGGATGACATACAGGTACAACTTTTTTTGGGGATACATATATGGAATGTCTATTCTGTAAGATAGTAACGGGCGAGTTACCCGCAAAAATAACGTATCAAGATGATTTAGTGATAGCTTTTGATGATATTAATCCGCAAGCTCCACAACATAAATTAATCATCCCTCAAAAACATATTGCCACATTAAATGATCTTCAGCATGAAGATAATGAATTAATTGGCCATATGGTACAAACGGCAAAAATGTTAGCAAAAAATCTTAATCTGGCTGATGACGGCTATCGTATCGTCATGAATTGTAATGCGGGAGCAGGCCAAACTGTATTTCATGTTCATTTGCACTTGCTAGGTGGGCGGCAATTTATTTGGCCACCAGGATAATTAGATGGAAAGTTATTTTAAAAAAATTATTGAAGCGGTTGGTGAAGATATTCATCGCGATGGTTTAAAAAATACACCGCAGCGTGCTGCTGATGCATTCCAATTTCTAACGCAAGGATATCAACATTCTGTTAAAGAAATTGTAAATAATGCTTTATTTGAATCTGATAGCGATGAGATGATCATTGTCAAAGACATTGAATTATATTCATTATGTGAGCATCATTTACTGCCTTTTATTGGCAAATGTCATGTTGCTTACTTGCCTAAAGGAAAAATTATTGGTCTTTCTAAAATTGCTCGTATTGTAGATATGTTTGCAAAACGCTTGCAAGTACAAGAAAAATTAACGAAACAAATTGCAGAAACGATTATCGATATCACTAAAGCATCTGGGGTTGGCGTTATTATTGAAGCAAAACATTTATGTATGATGATGCGTGGTGTTGAAAAACAAAATTCGGTGATGACAACTTCGGTGATGTTAGGAACATTTCGAACGGATAGAAGAACGAGAGCTGAGTTTTTGAGTTTGATTCAGCGAAATATTTGACACGAAGCGTCATCGCGAGGTCGCGTAAGCGACCGTGGCGATCCATAATATAAACCATAATATAAACATGGATTGCTTCGTCGCTTACGCTCCTCGCAATGACGAATAGATCCTTCGCACAAAGAGCGTGCTCAGGATGACATACTCTCTCAGGACGATACACGCTCCACTTCCTTCATACTCAAACGAACCTTACCTTGCCTATCAATCTCTAAGACTTTCACTTTAATGACTTGCCCTTCAGACAATTTATCGCTGACTTTTTCAATTCGCTCATTAGCAATTTGAGAAATATGGACTAGCCCTGTTTTTCCAGCAAGAAAGCTAACAATCGCACCAAAATCCATTAATTTTACGACAGTGCCTTCATATATTTGGCCAACGACAACATCTGCCACTAAATTTTCAATACGGCGTTTAGTGGCTTCACATGCAGCAAGATCAGCAGCAGCAATTTTAACTTCGCCATTATCATTAATATCAATCACTGCGCCTGTTTCTTCTGTTAATGCACGAATGGTGACGCCACCTTTACCAATCACATCACGAATTTTATCAACCGGAACTCGCATATTTAAAATGCGTGGCGCATAAGCAGACACTTCTTGGCGTGAGTGACTTAAACATCGATTCATAATTTCTAAAATATGTGCACGGCCGGCATGGGCTTGCTCTAATGCATCACGCATAATGGCTTCAGTAATTCCATCAATTTTGATATCCATTTGCAATGCAGTCACACCTTGTAATGTTCCTGCCACTTTGAAATCCATATCACCTAAATGATCTTCATCCCCTAAAATATCTGTTAATACAGCGTAGCGCTCGCCTTCTTTTACTAAACCCATTGCAATACCAGCTACATGAGCACGAAGAGGCACACCTGCATCCATTAATGCTAAGCTACTACCACACACACTTGCCATTGAACTAGATCCATTGGATTCAGTAATTTCCGAAACCACTCGCAAGATATAAGGAAATTCAACTTGTGAAGGCAATACTGCAGATACCCCACGTTTTGCTAAATTACCATGCCCAATTTCACGACGTTTTGGGCTACCAACAAAACCAACTTCTCCCACGGAATACGGAGGGAAATTATAATGCAGCATGAAAGGTTCTTTATATTCGCCCGCTAATGCATCTATGGTTTGCGCATCGCGCTCGGTTCCAAGCGTTGCTACCACTAATGCTTGCGTTTCACCCCGCGTAAATAAAGCAGAACCATGTGTACGTGGCAATACTCCTACTTCAATCGTAATAGGTCTCACTGTTTTAGTATCACGGCCATCAATGCGTGGCAACCCTTGTAAAATACGACCACGAACAATTCTACTTTCTAATTGATTGAATGCATATTTCACATCATCTGTTATAACTTCTAATTCTTCTTCCTCTTTATTTTCATTCTCAGCAAGAATAGTATCTATTGTTTGTTGCTTAAGATCAGCTACAGCAATTTGTCTATCTGACTTATTGCTAATTTGATAAGCTTTTTCAAGTTCAGCAGATGCTAATGCAATAACACGCTGCTCAATCGCCGTATTCATGACTGGCGCTTCCCACGCCCAAGCTGGCTTACCTGCTTTCTCTGTTAATTCTTTAATGTGTTGAATGACAGTTTGCATTTCCTGGTGGCCAAACATGACTGCGCCTAACATTACCTTTTCTGGAAGTTCTTTTGCTTCTGATTCCACCATCAAGACAGCATGCTCTGTGCCGGCGACAACCATTTCCAATTGTGATGTTTTTAATTGAGATAAAGTAGGATTGAGCAAATACTTTCCATCTTGGTATCCTACTCTGGCAGCCCCTAAAGGCCCCATAAATGGCATACCTGATAAAGCTAAGGCTGCTGATGCCCCAATCATCGCTGGAATATCTGAATCTACTTCAGGATTAAGTGACAATACGGTTGCTATGATTTGGACTTCGTTGGTAAAACCTTTAGGAAATAAAGGACGCAGAGGTCTATCGATTAAGCGTGACGTTAAGGTTTCTTTTTCACTAGGTTTGGCTTCGCGTTTAAAATAACCGCCAGGAATACGACCCGCAGCATAGCTACGTTCTTGATAATTAACGGTTAATGGGAAAAAGTCCCTATCTTCGGCAACGGTAGTTTGACCTACCACCGTGACTAATACGACAGTACCATCCATCGTTACTATAACCGCAGCCGTTGCCTGGCGGGCAACCTTGCCGGTTTCAAGTGTTACAGTATGATCGCCATAGCGAAATGTTATTTTAGCTTCTGCCACAAATATTATCCTATGTTATTGAAAAATATGAAAATTAACCACGGACATCCAGTTGCTTTATTAACTCAAGATATTTGGCGTAATTGGTTCTCTTTAAATAAGCCATTAATTTACGGCGTTGGCTTACCATGTTAGTTAATCCATAACGGGTATGAAAATCATGTTCATGGATTTTTAAATGTGCAGTTAAGCTTTCGATTCTTGTTGTCAGTAAGGCAATTTGCACTTCAGAAGACCCAGTATCATTCTTAGCGCGGCCATATGTCTTAACAATATTTGCTTTTGAGGCAGTGGATAATGCCATTTTTTCACTCCAAATAATAGATTCATTAGATAATGGGCTGCTATTGTAGCGGGGAGGCAAGGAATGAACAAGGGATTTCTTACTATTATGTCGTAACATCGCTAACTATATTGTTGCCTTAACTTTCTAACGGGGACTTCAGCCTCTTTGACTCGAGAGACAGCGTTACGCTCACTAAAAAAATACCAAACATGGCCCGTCAACCCTCTGTAACATCCATACCATAGTGATAAAGACACTGTGGCTAAAGCTAATAAAATATTGCCGCCAACCACTTTCCACCATCTGTAATGGTGTTTTTCAAGAAGCGTGCTAGCACTCTGTGTTGCCGCCATACTGATATCATAGATTTCAAAAACTCTCGTTCTTCTCAACTTGCGTGCAGCAGGAGAGCGGCTGATTACGTTAGGTTGCACTCTTAAAGTTCCGGCAATATCGATTAATGAATTTTTTTGTTGATCCAATGTTTCAACTAAGGTACTGATTGTTTGAATATCTTCTTTTAAAAATGAACCTTTCTTATGATCAGTATTAGTTATAGCTCTTTGACTCAGTTCTTTTCCTTTCCGTCTTAACTGCTGAATGGCTTTATCTAATTTAGCAATTGCAGTTCTAATTCGCTTTTCTTCTTTCTCAATTAACACGGGGTGCTCCCATTTATTAGATTCTTCTCTTGCAGGAGAAGGTTTAACTTCCAGCCGAGGAGAAGACAAAGTCACTTCTTCAGGATATTTTTGGATTAAATCCTGAATAAAAGCATCATAGTTTTCTTTACTACGGACAGATACTTCTGATGGGACACGAAATTTATTATTGAGAAAATCATCAAATAATTTGCTATTCGTTCTTATTTCAACTAATTCAAATTTATTTTGCGGATTGAGATAAAATTCTGTTTCTATTATCGGTGCTAAGTACCCGTAAATCTTAGAAACATCGCCAAACGTATTCACTAAAGGAATATGACTCATTCTTGAGGTAAAGACAACTTGATTAAGCTCCGTATCTTCTAGATTGTGCTCAGAGAAATGTGGGCCCGTCCAAATCTGCGCTATAGAGTTGAGTAGAAACAAAGGAAGAGAAGCCATAGCTTGTTCATACGCATTCAACAAATGTTCTGTGTTATTTCTATCTGTAAGAACCGTTTGCAAAAAACGAATAACATTTGCCTCGCTTATCTCTTCACTCCTTATAAAAGCCGACATTTTATGATTCTTAATTTTAACAGTACAACGACCTATATCTTGAATAGCATCATGGCGTTTACCTTGCATAATAAATCCGCCTTCTAACATAACCGCACTGTAAGACGTTTGAAATGCACCAAGTAATGCAATGAGTTGCCCGCGGTTATATTGATATCTAAATTGACTTTGCATAATTTAAACCGAATTATATTGTCGTTTCGTTAATGATTGATTCAGAGGACTTTCTTCGGAATCGGGATCGGAATCAGAATCAGAATCTGATTCCGAAGAATCGCTAAAAAAACCTATCAATCTTTTTTTAGGTTCTACTTCCTCTTCATCGTCACTATCAGCGCTTTCCATTTTTACGTATAACAGTGGAATTAAAAATGCGAGCAAGACAAATCCTCCACTCACAATCATTTTATGAATAGAACTTTCATCTCCTAACCCAATAAAAGTAAAGAAAGCAAAAAAACAAGATCCAACAAATGCATCTAAAGAATCTATTGCCGTTTGTAAATTATTTTTATGTCTTGATCTAATGGGAAATAAATCAGAAGTAGATGCCCTAGGTGAAAGTGCACCATGCATTACCGCAGAAAACAAACCCCAACCACCTGCGATACTCATTCTCCAATAATATCCAGCGTTAGAATAAACCCATTGGTCGGTGCGATTGATAAAGTTTAAAATTCCTTGAATACTAGCGACAAATCCACGCCACCGCAAAAAACTATCTATTCCTCCAAATATCCCATCAAAAAATATAGTGAGAACACCGCGATCTCTTATATCAATTCCACATTTCTTTTTTATCAAATCTCTCATATCAGCATTGGATAAAAAAGCCAGCAGCCCGGCGCTGATACACATAAGATAAAACTGTATATCACTTATAGTCCATTGATCTTTTCTTTCATGCTGATGATGCTGCAAATATTCAACTATCGCGAAACTTAAGCCCCATAACATAGAGCCATATCTTCCAATTAAGTCGTTAACTAAATCATAATTTCTTTTTAATTGTCTTTTAGTAGAAACTGATAACGGAATAATTTTATCTTGCAATAATGCTTGTTTGATAAGATCACTATAAGCCCCTGCTAAAGATATATAAGAAGTAATATCTCCCGTCGATTTTAAACAAGGGGTTTGTTCTCTGGGATCACAAGAAAATGTCCCCCGTAAATGTCTTCCTACCACACTGGCTAATGCTGTCGATGAAGCAACGCTAGAATAGCTATTCACTACATTCTTCAAAAAAATCTTTTTTCTTTTTGCGCAGGTAAACATAACTTATCCTCCGCATCATGATGAATATTAAAAATAGTTATTTTACAAAAGATTATCTAGCCCCTGAATTTAGGTGTTTATTTTTACTTTATTTGCACCTATAATAGCCATCACTTAATGGATGGAAGAGAGCTGCCACAACAAAAAGGATTGAATAAACGCAAAACTATTAGCTATTTCGTGTTATGGGATCGACATATGTAGTATGGAGGTAACAATATGAAAGATAGCAGACTTGAAAATAGATTATTAGAACTTGCAAAAATTCACCCTGGCTATGGTTATTGGAAAATTTACTTTCTATTGCGCGACGAAGGGTTTATCGTCAACCATAAACGGATTTATCGAATTTATAAACAATATAACCTCACTTTGATTAATGGTATTAGAGGAATGTATCTAAGAAGTAGAGATGCATGATATAAGTATTATCCTTCACGCGCATAACGCGTGAAGGATTTTATATGACGATAATTTTTAGCGTAAAATGCTCGTGATAAGAACATCTTGCCCCAGATTGGTTGATTGATACCGTAATTATTCAGTATTTCATACCTTATATATTTACTTTATGGTGTCATCTTTCCTAAAATGGAATATTTATAATTATACATTTATGGGGTTCATCTAGTTTTTTAACAATGAAAGAGATGCGTTGTGATTGATGCTTTAAACAATACAACAATAGTCTTTTTGCCTTCTATAAGCGCTAACGATGTCTAACCAAAACACAGATGACAATATAAAAATTTCAGCTCGCGAACGCGAATGCTTAAATTTACTCATACGCGGCATGACTGCTAAAGAAATCGCACGCAGTTTAGCCCTTTCTCCGCGTACTGTAGAATTTTATATTGAAAATTTAAAAAAGAAGTTTAACTGCTCAAATCGGATTGAATTAATTGCTAAGGCATTCGATATATTAGAAAAAGAAAGCTAAACCGCCAACAACCTACGTGGCGCAAGTAACCCATTTTCCAGTACTTCTCCTATTCCCAGAAATTGATTAGCATCTGTCATCATACGTACATGGCCTGACCTAGGTAATTGGCTTGCCATCACGGATTGCCCTGTACGCATATAAAATATAGCCGCCGCAGATAATGTGATACTTGGCAATGCATGGACGGATGATTCAACGGGTAATAAGCAACGTTGCAACCCTAATCTTCCTTGTTCCGCAAAAATAGCGCCTAACTCATCAAACGTATACATAGTAAATTGCTGATAAGGAGCGACAGCTGTACGACGCAATGCGGTCACATAAGCACCGCATCCTAATGCTTCTCCTAAATCTTCAATCAATGTGCGAATATAAGTCCCTTTACTACAATGCACAAATAAACCAAAACTATCGTTTGAAAACGCTTTAAGCTTTACTTCATGAATAGTGACTTGCCTTGGTTGACGCTCAATTGTCATCCCTTTGCGAGCCAATGCATATAATGGCTTACCTTGATGCTTAATAGCAGAATACATAGGAGGAATTTGTTGAATAACCCCGGTAAAATTTGCTAGTAATTTTTGTATTCGTTGCGGGGTTACATTAATAATGGGACGCTTCTCAATGACTTCACCTTCTGCATCACCGGTTGTTGTTTTCACACCTAATTGACCAGAAACTTCATAATACTTATCAGACTCTAGCAAAAACTGAGAGAATTTAGTGGCTTCACCAAAGCAAATAGGCAGCATACCTGTCGCTAATGGATCTAAACTGCCGGTATGTCCCGCTTTTTTTGCAGCAAATAATCGTTTAACTTGTTGCAAAGCACCGTTCGAACTTATTTGTAATGGCTTATCTAATAATAAGATGCCGTTGATGGAGGTTTTTATCATAAATAAATCTCGGTTAAACAAAGGATGTCATGCCAGCGAAAGCTGACATCCAGGTTATTTCGTCATTGCGAGCTTGCGAAGCAAGCGTGGCAATCCATACAACAATATGGATTGCTTCGTCGTTTCACTCCTCGCAATGACGAGCCCATACTGGATGCCAGCTTTCGCTGGCATGACAGACACCTCGTCATCTCGAATCTTTCAATGCATCATTGATTAACGATGAAATACGACTGCCGCGAACAGTCGAATCATCATAAATAAATTTTAAAACAGGGGTTTTACGCAAATTAATTTGATGCGCTAATTCATGGCGTAAATGCTTAGCAGCTTGATTTAATTCATCGATCGCTTCTGGCACTTTTTCTTCTTCCAATACACTCACAAAAACTTTAGCATGCGAAAAATCTGGCGAAACAGTGACGCTGGTAATAGTAATCATCCCACCTTGAATGTCTTTCATTTGTTCCTGCAATATACCAGCGAGTGTCGTTTGAATTAAATCCGCTACACGTTCTACTCGACTAAAATGTCTAGGCATTATAAAACCCGCCGTACTTCTACTCTTTCAAATACTTCGATTTGATCACCCGCTTTAATATCGTTATAACTTTTAATACCGATACCACATTCCATCCCTGCTCTCACTTCACTTGCATCCTCTTTAAAACGACGCAAGGATTCGAGTGACCCTTCGAAAATAACCACATTATCCCGCAATACTCGAATTGGATTATTGCGACGTACAACACCTTCACGCACCATACAGCCTGCAATGGCACCAATTTTAGAAGAACGAAATACGTCGCGTACTTCAGCAAGCCCAATAATTTTTTCTTGAATTTCAGGCGCCATCACGCCGCTAATAGCGCGTTTCACTTCATTGATGACTTCATAAATAATACTATGGTAATGCACATCGACACTTTCTTGTTCTATGAGTTTTCGTGCTTCTGTATTAGCACGAACATTAAACCCTATCACAATTGCATCAGAAGCCACTGCTAAGTTGATATCAGTTTCATTAATACCACCTACACTGCTTGCAATCACATTCACTTTCACTTCAGGCCCTGACAACTCTAATAGTGCTTGTGTTAATGCTTCTGTAGACCCTTGAACATCCGCTTTTAATACGATATTAAGATGTTGTAGTGACTTTTGATCGCCCATGCGTTGTAAAATATTTTCTAGCTTTGCAGCATTTTGTCGTGCCAATTTGATATCGCGGTATTTCCCTTGTCGAAATAAAGCAACTTCTTTAGCACGTCTTTCGTCTGCTACAACAATAAACTCATCGCCAGCATTAGGTGTACTCGATAACCCTAATACTTCCACTGGAATAGAAGGACCTGCGCTATCAACTGGTTTACCTATTTCATTAAATAATGCTCTGACACGACCATATTCAAAACCCGCTAAAAGTAAATCTCCTTTATGCAATGTGCCCTGTTGAACTAAGATACTAGCAACTGCACCACGGCCTTTATCAAGGCGTGATTCGATGACAACACCGCGCGCTGCGCAATCGACAACAGATTTTAATTCTAAGACTTCTGCTTGCACTAAAATGGAATCAAGTAATTGCTCAACACCTTGTCCCGTTTTAGCAGAGATAGGAACAAATATAGTTTCTCCGCTCCATTCTTCTGGAATTAAATTGTGTTTAGCTAATTCATTTTTGACGCGGTCAGGATCAGCTTCAGGTTTATCCATTTTGTTAACTGCAACAATAATAGGAACATTCGCTGCTTTTGCATGATTGATAGCTTCTATCGTTTGCGGCATCACACCATCGTCTGCAGCAACAACCAATATGACGATATCTGTTAATTTTGCACCACGTGCCCGCATAGCGGTAAATGCTGCATGTCCTGGTGTATCGAGAAATGTAATCATACCTTTTGCTGATTCCACGTGATATGCACCAATATGTTGAGTAATACCCCCTGCTTCTTGCGCCGTTAATTTCGTACGTCGAATATAATCCAACAACGATGTTTTACCATGATCTACGTGTCCCATAATGGTAACAACGGGCGCACGATGTACTGCTTCGCCTTGTATTTCAGTATCTTTAGTTAAAGCATCTTCCAACGCATAGGCACTTGTTGGTTTAGCGACATGTCCCATTTCTTCTACGACTAACATTGCCGTTTCTTGATCTATCACTTGATTGATAGTGACAATGGCACCCATTTTCATCATCGCTTTAATGACTTCAGATGCTTTAATTGACATCTTTTGCGCTAAATCAGCAACAGTAATGGTTTCGGGAATATTAACTTCCCGCACAACTGGTGCCGTAGGTTTAGTAAATGCTTGTACTTGAACTTGTTTTCTTGGTTTACCTCTGCGAGTACGTCTGTGGCCAATGAGATCAGCAGCATCATCTGATAACGCTAAACTTAAGCTACGGCCTTTACCAAGCACCGCATCATATGCATGTTCATCTTCTTCTTTGCCACCGCGTACTTTTTTCTTTTTCTTGTGTCTATCTACTTCAGCTTCTTCAAAATCCCCTTGTGCTCCGCTATAGCGCTTTTCTTTTGGGCGTTGTGGAGCTTGTGTCGTTGTTTTTGCTTTATCAGTGGTTGGCTGTTTTGGTTCAGCTAATACCGGTGTTTCGATAACAGATTCAGTAACAACTTCCACCATGGCGGGCTCAATAACATGTGTATTTTCCACCGTAGATGGTTTTGTTGTTTCAACGACTGTTTCTACTGATCCTGCATTTTGGGCTTCTTCTAAAGGACGTTTGATAAAAGTGCGTTTTTTTCTTACCTGTACGCTGATTGTTTTACCAGTTTGTGTCCCTCCGACTTTAAGTTCACTGACTTTAGCACGGCGCAAGACAATTTTTTCAGGTGCGGTTTCTTTTTTAGCGCCATGATGCTGCTGTAAGTAGCGTAATAATTTTTGTTTTTCTTCTTCAGAAACAACTGCGTCAGCACTCGTAACCTGAATCTGTGCATCTTTAAATTGAGTCAGTAAACGCTCAACAGAAATACCAATCTCTAATGCCAACTTATCGACTGACACCCCTTTTGAAGAAGCATTTTTTACTGGGCCTTTCGTTTCTGGCATTGTAATTCTCCGCCATTATTTATATTAGGTCTTACTAAACCAAGGTTTACGAGCTGTCATAATGAGTTGAGCCGCTGTTTTTTCATCAAACTCACCCATTTCTAATAAATCATCTACGGATTGCTCAGCTAAATCTTCCAAGGTCACTACGCCATGACGTGCTAACACATAAGCTAAGTGTCTATCTAAACCTTCCATTGCTAGCAAATCAGCGGCGGGCTCTGTTTTTTCTTGCTCAGCAGCAATCGCTTTTGTTAACAATGCTGCTTTTGCACGCTCACGTAACGTTTCAACAATTTCTTCATCAAATCCATCGACTTCCAATAGTTCTTGCTGTGGCACATAAGCAATTTCTTCAAGTGAAGTAAAGCCTTCGCCTATTAACACTTCAGCAATTTCATCATCTACACTCAATTTATCTTTAAATAAAGTTAAAATAGATTCTGATTCTTCTGCTGTTTTTGCCTTAGCTTGAGCTTCGGTCATGACATTTAGCGTCCAACGAGTTAATTCACTCGCTAATCGAATATTTTGTCCGTTTCGACCAATAGCTTGTGCCAATTGTTCTTCTTTGACAGCAATATCCATTGTATGACTATCTTCATCTACAAGAATAGAAGCCACTTCTGCAGGTGCCATCGCGTTAATGACTAATTGCGCTGGATTATCATCCCACAACACAATATCCACACGTTCGCCACCTAATTCGCTTGAAACTGCTTGTACACGTGAGCCTCTCATTCCAACACATGCACCAATAGGATCAATACGTTTATCATTCGTTTTTACTGCGATTTTTGCACGTGATCCTGGATCTCTTGCTGCCGCTCTGATTTCTATCACTTCTTCACCAATTTCTGGAACTTCAATTTTAAAGAGTTCCATCAGCATTTCAGGACGAATACGGCTAACTGCCATTTGCGGACCTTTGATATCCGAACGAATTTCATATAAATAGGCACGCACTCTATCACCCATACGCATTGCTTCATGCGGAATCATTTCACTGCGCATCAATACTGCTTCAGCGTTATTTCCTAAATCTAAGACAATAAAATCACGCGTCACTCTTTTTACGACCCCACTGACTAATTGATTTAATTTATCACGGTAAGCATTTGCAACTTGCGCGCGTTCTGCTTCCATGACTTTTTGGATAATGACTTGTTTTGCTTTTTGTGCTGCAATTCGGCCAAATTCTATTGACTCCATTGGTTCTTCGACATATTCCCCTATTTTTGCATGTGGGAATTGTTTTATTGCATCTTTTAAGCGTAAACGAATAATGCCATCGTCAATTTCATGTTCTTCTAATAGAGCATCATCTGCAATCACTAACCAACGGCGCACTGTCGTATAATCGCCGGTTTTTCGGTTAATCGTGACTTTAGGATCAATATCTTCATGCGAACGTTTTTTGGTAGCCATTTCCAACGCTGCTTCAATCGCTTGGAATATCACTTCAGCGTCTACACCTTTTTCATTCGATACCGCTTCAACTACTAAAAGAATTTCTTTATTCATAATCATCTCTGCCTAAACGTATGTTCAAAAACCAATGTCTTGTCATCCTGAGGCATGTTTTTTATGCCGAAGGACCTCCATCAAACGGCTGAGCCTATCGACAAGCTCAGTCATATTAAGGAGATCCTTCGCTTCGCTCAGGATGACATATGCCTCAGGACAACAAAATCTCATTACCCCCTTCCTGGGGAGGATACTTCTAATGTATATTGTCCCTGTATAGGATCTTCCACATCCAACAAAGCACTAATCTGGCGACTCACTTTACTGCAATCTTCTACTGTTACCCCTGTTTCTTTATCAATAAAGATACGTAATACCGAGTAACGGCCTTGTTTATGCAACTCCCAATCCACAAATGCATAACCCATACCTGTCACAGTAGAGGCTAAAAGGTCGCGTAATGTGGCCAAATCTTTCTTCATAATTCTCTTTATTTTCAATAAGTTAAAAACAAAAAACCCCAATCGGGGTTTTCTCTTATTCTCTTTTTATTGGTAGCGGGGGCTGGATTTGAACCAACGACCTTCGGGTTATGAGCCCGACGAGCTACCAGGCTGCTCCACCCCGCAATCACGGCGCTATTCTATAGGAAGTAGGGGGGAACATTCAAGTGAATGTTCAAATTTACTCTCTACATTATGAGAGAACCGGTCATTGCGAGCTGACGCGAAGCGTCATCGCGAGGCCGCGTAAGCGGCCGTGGCGACCCATAATATAAATATGGATTGCTTCGTCGCTCTCGCTCCTCGCAATGACGGGATCCTTCGTCGTTTCACTCCTCGCAATGACGTTGCCCATTAATAAGCTCAGCCGTTTGCAGATCCTTCGCGCAAAAAACGCGCTCAGGATGACTCCCTCACAACCTGAACTTTATCCCCTGCGCTAACGGTAACACAGAACCCCAATTGATAGTATTAGTTTGCCTACGCATATACGCTTGCCACGCATCGGATCCAGCTTCTCTGCCGCCGCCTGTGGCTTTTTCTCCACCAAAAGCCCCGCCTATTTCAGCGCCTGAAGTGCCAATATTAATATTAGCAATACCACAATCACTACCTTTAGCGGATAAAAATAATTCGGCATGTTGTAAGGAGGTAGTAAATAATGAAGAAGATAACCCATAACAAGATTGATTTTGCATGGCAATGGCGTCTTCTAAATTTTTATATTTCATGACATATAAAATTGGCGAAAAAGTTTCGCGCTGAACAATGTCCCAATGATTTTCTGTTTCCACTAAAGTCGGTTCAACAAAAAATCCTGGTCCTGATATGGCATTGCCACCAAATAAAATTTTTCCGCCGACTTGTTTGATTTCTTTGATAGCTTGTAAAAATTTTTCCACCGCTAGTTTATCAATCAATGGGCCCATTAAATGATTTTCATTTAAGGGATCGCCTATGGTAACTTTTTTATAACCCCCGATTAAAGCAGCGATGAGTTTGTCATAAATAGTTTCGTGCACTATCAATCGCCGCGTTGTCGTACACCGCTGCCCTGCTGTGCCAATAGCACCAAATACTATTGCGGGAATAGCTAATGATAAATCTGCTGTCTCATCAACAATGATCGCGTTATTGCCGCTTAATTCTAACAATACTTTACCAAAGCGTTTCGTGACTTTTTCAGCAATTTGTTTGCCTACTGCAGAAGATCCGGTAAAAGAAATTAACGCGACTCGTGTATCTTCTACAAACTTTTGTGCTAATTCATTTTCATCTGTCACAAATAAATAAAATATTTGTGGGAATCCTTGTTGCTTGATAACCGTTTCACATAAACGCTGCACAGCAGCAGCGCATAAAGGTGTTTTAGGAGAAGGTTTCCAAATCACAGTGTTTCCTGCGATGATCGCAAGAAAAGCATTCCACGCCCAAACTGCCACAGGAAAATTAAATGCGGTCATGACACCCACAATTCCTAGGGGATGCCATTGCTCATACATGCGATGTTGTTGACGTTCCGAATGCATAGTTTTTCCATATAGCATGCGTGATTGACCAACTGCAAAATCAGCCATGTCTATCATTTCTTGCACTTCACCTAAGCCTTCTTGTTTGGATTTGCCTGTTTCCATCGAAACTAAATTGCCTAAGTATTCTTTATTATTACGTAATTCTTCGCCAATTAAACGTATGCATTCGCCACGTTTAGGTGCAGGAATATTTCGCCAAATTGCAGCATTTTTCTGTGCTCGTAATAACATATCTTCATATTCGGTTATGGATATTGTCTCAACAGAGCCTATAGGTTGTTCTGTTGTGGGATTAATAGAAACAATAGAATTAGGCATAGCATTTCCCAAATCGATTTTTAATAAATTCATTGAAAGCAAATCGTTCTTGATGGACCAATCCTTGATAGTGTGAGCTATCTTGCATAACCATGTCTAATACGGCGCACAAGGCAGAAGCCGTAGTCACTTGAATTGCAGACCATTGCATATCCCCTATGGTTTGCGGATAAAATTTTCTAACATAATTTTTTTCATAGTATTGTTGATTTTTTTTGCCTATGGCTACAACATAAATCAATACTACATCTTGGCTAGTTCTTGGTAATGCATTTTCTAAAATGCGTTTTAAGGTTTCGCGGTCTTGATTTAATTTCAAATCATGCATTAAAAACCGCATTTTTTCACAATGGCCGGGGTAACGAATGGTTTTATAATTTAATTCTTTCACTTTGCCTAATAATGAATTGACTAACGAACCCAGGCCGCCGGATGTATTAAATGCTTCATAAGTTAATCCATCAATTTTTATTTCTTCAATATCATCTAGAGGCAAAAGTTCAATACGTTGGCTATTTTCAATAGCATGGCATGGATTATCATATTCATTAATTAATCCATCGGTTGACCAGGTTAATGAATATTGCAATGCATTGCTAACATTGACAGGTAATGCGCCTACGCGCATCTTTAGAGAGTCTACTTCAGAAAAATCTTTTAATAAATGATTGGCAACAATGCTAATAAATCCAGGAGCAAGGCCACATTGCGGAACAACTGCTGCAGTTAACTGGCTCGGTAATTGGCTTGCAATGGCTGCTGTTTTTACATCTTCGGTTAAATCAAAATAATGTAAATTTAATTGTTGTGTAATACGGATAATGAGGGGATTTCGATAATATGGCAAGGAAGAGACAACGGTTTCAATATTGTATTGTTTTAATGTTTGAATCACTTCTTTTTCATTGGTAGCATCTAATGAAACTAATTCTAAATATTTTGTTTTGGTTTTTTTAGTTAACTGTTTTAAGAATTCATTTTCGATATTTACGTCAGCTAAATATACGTGATAATCTTTTGAGTGTGCTAAGAGATATGCAATAAGAGATCCGATATTTCCTGCGCCTATGACTAAGATACGATGCATATCTAATCCTTATTACAACGTGCGTGTCATGCCAGCGCAAGCTGGCATCTAGTATGGGAGCTCGTCATTGCGAGGAGTGAAACGACGAAGCAATCCATATTTTTATTATGGATTGCCGCGCTTGCTTCGCAAGCTCGCAATGACGAAGTAGCCTGGATGCCACCTCGCGAGCTACGCTCGCGGCTGGCATGACAGCATATGAGTCATGTTGCCTCACCCCCCACCCTTGAACTCAGTATTAAACGGTTTTGGAGATTTGTAAAGAAGCCCGCTACGTTCTAACTCTTGCTCTACTCCCTCACTCACGCCGCCTAAATCTAATTCACGTTCTATTGCGAGCTCATGAATAGTGGGTTCAGTGACAGCTTGAGAATCTCTACCTATGGATGCAACTGTCATGCCAAGTTGTTGTGTCACATCGCGAGTAGAAGCAGTATAATCTCCTTGCAGCATTTGCAAATACACTGGCTGGCCATTACTAGATACGCCAAATAAATTTTCAAAAGTGGCTTCTAATGTATTAAATGCATTAATTTTTTCTTCATTTGCAGCTTCATCGGATTTTTCTTTTTCTTTTGTAGCATCAAATTTTTTATCCATCATTTTATCTAATAATTTATCTAATTCCTCTTCTAATTTTTTTCGTTTAGCAGGATCCGGTTCTAATTTCATTAACACGGGTGCTAACATTTTTTTTAAAATATCTTTTGCTTCTTGTTTATTGCCATTCGTCAATTCCAACGTATCTTTCACTAACCTGCCATATAATTCTAAACGCTTTTTGGGATCACGAAATAATTGTTGGGGGATTTTGTTATCATGTTTAGCTTCTAGTTCCGTTGCTAAGTTTTCAATAATTTGTTCTTTTTTCGAAGCGTCTTTTATTAATTTTTGATCAACTAATCTCTGAAACAAGATTTCCAGCGCTTCTCTTAACTTCTGACCTGAAATTTCATGTGCCATATTGAATACCTCTTGCGAAATAGACTCATTTACTCAATCATACCACATTATTTAATGATTAGATTACCCTCATGATGTCAAAACAACCCACTATCATGCGTATTGCTATTGCCACCCCATTACGACGGTGTTTTGACTATTTACCGCCCATTGGATGCAATCTTAGCCAAATACAACCTGGCGTAAGAGTCAAAATTCCTTTTAACCACCGAGAAGAAATAGGGATTTTGTTAGAAACAGTATCTCAATCTGAGGTGCCCATAGAAAAACTCAAGACTGTCATTGAAATTATCGACGATAATCCATTGATACCAAAGGAAATTTTTAAACTGTGCCAGTGGGCAGCAGATTATTATCATCATTCCATTGGGGATGTATTATTTACGGCTATTCCAGGTTTATTAAGAAAAGGCAAGTTTTGGACCAAAGCAATTCACTCTTCAACTCCTGTAGATAATTCTGTACCCATTCTACTAAATACTGAACAGCAACATGCGCTAGATACGATTAATAAAACGCATCAATTCCGAGTATTTTTATTGGATGGCATTACGGGCAGCGGCAAAACAGAAGTGTATTTGCAAGCCATTCATGAGAAATTACAGCAACAAAAACAAGTTTTAGTATTGGTGCCCGAAATTGGCTTAACCCCGCAAACCATTCAACGTTTTCGCGAACGTTTTTCTGATGGGGTCATCGCATTACATTCTGGCTTAACTGAAAAACAACGATTGCATGCATGGATGTTAGCACAATCGAATGAAACAAAAATTATTATCGGCACACGTTCTGCTATTTTCTCTCCCTTTGCAAATTTAGGATTAATCATTGTCGATGAAGAACATGATTTATCTTTTAAGCAACAAGAAGGATTTCGTTATCATGCAAGAGATTTAGCTGTGATGCGAGCGCATACGAATAATATTCCTATTATTTTAGGTTCAGCAACGCCTGCTTTAGAAACGTTGCATAATGCACAACAGCAACGTTATCAACATTTAATATTGAGCGAACGTGCTGGCAATGCGCAATTACCTGAAATACAAATTTTAGATATTTGCAAACAACCTATTGAAGAAGGATTGTCTTCGCCTTTACTCACAGAAATGAAACGTCACTTAGAAGCTGGCGATCAAGTCATGTTGTTTTTAAATCGCCGTGGCTTTTCTCCGGTATTAATGTGTCATGCTTGTGGATGGGCAGCCACATGTAAACGTTGCGATGCGCGCATGACACTACATCAACAACCCAAACGTTTGCATTGTCATCATTGCGATACACGTACACCAGTTCCCATGAAATGTGGCGCTTGCGGCGATAAAGAATTAATAACAATTGGGTTAGGCACAGAACGTTTAGAAACTGTATTAGAAAAACATTTTCCTCAATATGCAATTGCGCGCATTGATAGAGACAGCACTCAACGTAAAGGTTCCATGGAAAAATTACTTAACAGTATTCAAAGCGGTGAGAAACAAATTTTAATTGGAACACAGATGTTAGCCAAAGGTCATCATTTTCCGAATGTGACATTGGTTGCCATTGTCGATGCAGATGGTGGGTTTTTTAGTAGTGATTTTCGCGCATTGGAACGCATGGGCCAATTATTATTGCAAGTATCGGGCCGCGCTGGACGCGTAGAAAAAAAAGGGAAAGTCATTATTCAAACGCATCATCCAGATCATCCTTTATTACATCAATTGTTACATGAAAATTATAAAACTTTTGCAGAAACTTTATTACAAGAACGTGAACAAGCAAAATTACCGCCTTTTACTTTTTTTGCTTTATTTCGTGCAGAAGCATTAAAAGCAGACAAAGCCATTGCATTTCTTGAAAAAATAAAATCGATTGCGGACAGCATGGGTTCTTCCGTTAATTTACTAGGGCCTATTCCTGCCATCATGCCAAAACGCGCCGGCCGTTCACGTATGCAATTACTAATGCAATCGCAGCAACGCCCCGTATTACAATCTTTTTTGAAATTACTATTGCCAGAAGTCGAAAAACTTTCATTAAAGCAACGAGTGAGATGGTCCTTGGATGTCGACCCGGTGGAGATGTTTTAGCAGATACCATAACGTGTCATGCCAGCATGCTTTTAGCTGGCGTCCAGGAATTCGTGCGGTACGACGCTGGATGCCACCTCGCGAGCTATGCTCGCGGCTGGCATGACAGCCTATCAATAACAACGCTATCTGCTACCTGGAGTCTTACCACTTGGAGGGCTATTATTTTGATCTAGGTTGTTGTTTAGCTGCTTGCAAATCTAAATCAGTCAATACCATATGCGGTTTCTTTTGACCTTGCGCAGGTAATTCCCACACTCTAATTTCCTCTAACAAATCTTTATCTTCTGTTTCGAGTAATTTTTTATATAGAGCATTCTTTTCTAAGAACATTTGAAGAGTATCGCCACTCTCTATACCATTTCGCAATGCATTTAATGCAAGAATATGTGACTCTAATGCTGCTTTTCTTGATGCTGCAAAAAACCATAAGCTATCCGTACGTTTTGCTTGTAATCTAGTAATTTCTACCTCAATTCTATGCAAAATACCTTCTTTTGAAAGATTGCCTGTTTCGATGCTGCGCATCATTGCTCCCGTTCTTCCTTCATACAATAAATAGAAATCATCAGGATGCAACTCTCTCACTTTATCAATTGCTTTTACCCAAGTAAGTCCTCGTTTAAAATTTTGAGAAATAGCTTTCAATAAATTATTTTTTTTAACTTTTGTACTAGTGACCATAAAAGCTCTTGCTAATTCGTTTTCTCTTCCTTGGATCTTAAGTACTATTTCATTAAATTTATCATTATAAAAATCTCTTTTCTCATTGTTAGCTTTTCTTCTGATTAATAATTCAGAAGCGCTTACACTCTGTTCTGAACTTCTTGAAACTGATAGCTCACCTTTTGTATCCCCTGTTGCAGATACTGTTGTTGCGGCAATTGATACACTCTTATTCTCTGCTGCAGCGGCTGAAACACTGGCTGTACCGCTACCATATTTATGATCTGCAGTAGTTGAAGAAACACTCGTCTCAACTTTACTATGTTTATGATCTCGTCCATCTTGAACATCAGATCGAGACACTTCTGGCTTAGATACTATCATTTTCTTTTTTTTGGTTTGCGGCAATATATGTTGCTCACCAATTAATTTTTTCCCGCGATCGGCAGCAATGATATTTTTATCAAGGTCTTGCACTTTCGATAAGAAAGCATTCTCTTCTGCAAGTAACAATTCATATCCTGCAAAAGTTTTTGCTTTAAGCTCCAGAATTGCATCATAAAATTGATAACCTGGTTGCTTGATACTATCACGTAACACTTCAAACGCATGAATAGTTATTTCTAAATTACGACGTGGTTGCTTTCGCCAAAAACTCGATTGTCGTTGTTTTTTCAAATCTACTATTTTTAAATCAATCATTTTAACAACATCTGACTTTTTGACACCGAATCTTTTTCTAGTTACTTCTAGAGTTGACTGAGTTCTACCCTCATAAAGTAAATACATATTAGGCAGTGACTTAGCATCTTGTGCTAACTCTGTTAATTTCTCATCTAATGTAGGTTTCTTTGATTCTTCTAATTTTTTAAGCAACTCAATTTTTACTTTTTTAACCCTGTGATCTTTATCTTCTGTTTCCAATTTAATCCTACGATCTTTTAATAATGTATTAATAGCTTCCGGAGAAGATAGTGATGGCAGCTTACCTCTTACATCTAGCGGTGGCAGAAGAGAGGATATCGCAGCATCTCTACCATCTACCCTAAATCTAGCAACGCCTGTACGCCGCTTAATAAACGCTTTAGCAAACTCATCTTCCGTATTATCCAACATAGCTTCTCTTTGCTGTTTAATAGCAACATCGTAAGGGAAACGTTCTGCTGGGGTAAATTCAAAACCTAGAGTTTCATTAACAGTATCGTGAAATTCTTTAATGAATGTCATTAATGATTTATTTTCATCAATAGGATAATTTTTTAAGTAACCTTCTTTTAAATAAAAAGTGACTTCAATATTATCAAGCAATAAAACTAAATCACGAAATAGAAAATTAATTTCTCGTAATACACTGGCAAATGTTTCAATCCCTACAAATTGCAATCCGCTCAACATGATAGGCAGATTATCAAATAATTGTTTAAGTAGCGCACGCTGGCCTATAGAAAAGCTAATCCATTGCAATTTTCCAACAGGTTCAAGTGGGCTAGCAAGTGCCTCCGTCAATAATTTCAAGTTATCAACGACCGGTGTCACCTTGTCTTTTGCTTTACTATCGTGAGGATATAAATCTCTTAATTTACCATGTAATTCTCTCACAATATTTAATGCGTTTTTAGAAAAAGTATCATCTCTGCTAATTTCTTTTCTGTCTGGAAGTAATTGCGCAGATTCTTTTGCTCGGTCAACTACGGATTGTGATTTATCTTTAATAAAATCTGTCATCCCCACATAAGAAGTGAGTCTCTGGATAAATTCATCTTCTTGTAATTTGAGAAATGCTTCAGACATATTTCTGACACTTGCTGTTGCTATTTCTGCTAACTCTCCACTATAGACTAAATCTTCTTCGGGAGTTGCTCTAGGTTTTTCTTCACCTGATAAGGCATACTTCAATAATGCAGTCGTTTGTTCTGCACCTACTACAAATTCACCTATACGCTGAATCCACGCTTTAGGTTTCTGAATAATTGCTGCTTTCTTAACATCTGCTACTTTATTAGTATCTGCTTGCTTAGTATCTTGTTTAACATCTTTTTCATCTTTTTTATCATGCACTGCTTTATTAGAAGCTGTAGCGGCTGTCATTGCAGCTACTGCTTGCTTAGCATCTTGCTTACCATGTTTTGCATCTTTTTGATGCTCCGCCTCTACTTTCGATACCATATCTTGTAGTAGCTGGTTTATTTCTCCTACCTCTTTCATTTTATTTATAATCAGCTGCTTTCTTCCTATCTCCTTAATCTTGCTGATAACCTTGTGCTTTCTTAGCATCTTCTCCTGTTTTTTAACTCTCTGATCAGCCACTGCCCGTTTAGCATCCACTACACCCGTAAAACATTGATCATAAACTTCTTCATCCAAAATATCTTTGATGGCTTGTTTATATTGCTGTATTTTACTAGATGTATCCTTAGCATCTTTCGAATCTTTTCTCAATTCTCCAATGCTAGCCAACGCATTATTTGCTATTTTGCGTAAATTTGTTTTAGCCTCTGGTAATAGTCGAGACAATTGTTTAATAACATACATAGGCCCCACACTATCTGATTTTTTGTCTTTGACAACGGGAGCCGCAACGGTAGAGGCCGCTGTTTTTTTCTTTTTTGGCGCATCTCTATTTACTACGGTTTCATTTGCCATTTTTTGTAGTTTTCGATTGCGCGCGACAATGAGTGCCGCACGTTTACTATTCTCTTTTTCATCGTCGATAGCTTTATTTTCTTTTTGTAATTGTTGCATTTCTTCTTTTCTTTTTTTCAAGAATGGAGTCAATGCAGCCTTATCCTTTGCACTCAAAATAGCTTGATAAACACTCTCTGAACAGCGTAATGGTAAAGGAAGCTCTTGCTGCTCTTTCACTATTCTTCTTATATTTCTTTCATTTATTTTTGCATCATTTAATTCAGTTTCATTCCTTTCAGACGTTCCCTGGAAACGTCTAAACCTTTGTGGCAATGGATTATTATCGCAAATCAATCTTGCTAATTTTTCTGGAATAGGTTGATCAGGTTGAACCATATTTTCTATCAACCCAATTAAGCGTTTACGGCGCGCCATTAATCTTGGCAATTGAATGTCGGGTGCTTCTGCTAATTTCACTTGCAGATCTCTCAACATATTGCCAATCGTATTAATCACTTCATCTTGCTGTTTTTTTAACGAAGCCATCAATTGAGGATTTTTTTCGTTATCTATTTTTTTATTCACTCGAGCTAACGATGAAGTCAATCGTTGCACTATCACATCATAATTTGTTGCCATTTCTACTAATTTTTTATTACGCGCAATAATAAGCTTTACGCATTTCTTACTATCTTTTTCTTCACTAATTTTTTGATTATCTTTTTTTATTTCCGCAATTTTTTCTGCTCTTACTTGAAGCAATCTTACCAATTTATCTTTATCTTTTTCTTCCATAATATCTTGGTAAAGGTCCACAGGATAATCATATAGAAGAGGTAATTCTCGTTGGGTTTTTACTAATTTTTGGATCTTTTCTATTGCTTGTTCTGTACTAGAACTACCCAACGCTTTCATTTCATCTAAAATTGATTCTTCATTAAGAAGAAATTGCTTTTCATCTTGTTCTAGCTCTTCCTTGGGTGGTTGATTATAAAGATCAATCATGATTTCTAATCGTGCCTGGCCTTTTTCATCCGCATCATATATTTTTTCAATAGGTGCGATTAAGCGCTTACGTTGCGCAATGAGTCGCGCAAGCTCAATACCACATGCTCCCTCAAGTTTTTTCTGAACCTCTTTTAACATAGCTTGAATTGTTTTAATGACACTTTCACGACGCTCTATTAAAGAGTCTGTTAATGCTTTTGCATCTGGTTTTTGTTGTTCTTCTTTGATTTTAGCATTGAGTTTAATTAACGATCTTGCAATACGCGCTTGAATACGATCACGCTGGCCATGGAGAGAATCGATTTTTAACTGGTCTTTTGGTTCTTTTTTTTCTTCTAGCGCAAGTTTTTCTTCACACTCTTTTAATAAATTTTGTCTTTGCTCATCAATAGACTTAGCAAAAGGATAAATTTCTGCTTTAAATTCGTAACCTGCTGCTTCATAATATTCCTTGTATTTCGTGGCAAGTAATTTATAGAAATCATGTAATGATTTTCCTTTGAAAGTATCAAATTTTCTTTTTGCGATATAACCTTCTTTAATTCCTAGTTCAATCCCAGTTTTATCAGTTTGTAAATAAAGAGTACGTGATAAATCATTGATAGGATCAAGTAACACGAGAATACTTGCTTTGGCTAATCGTTCATATTTAGCAAATTCTTCTTTCGTCGGTAATTTGTCTAACAAAGACCAACTACTTTCTAAATGTTTTTTAACATCAGGAGGAGTAATTTTATCAATCACTCCTGAGAATTTCGCTTCCAATTCTTCATAATTTTTTGGTAAATATTGTTCGAGTTTTTCATTTAATCCTAACTCTTTAAATGCTTCTAAAAATTTAGGAAGTTTTTTAGTAATAACTTCGCCTAATAATTTGACTAGCGTATTTGTGTTGGGCTGAGACTTTTCAGTTTCTTGTTCAATCTTACTAATAGATTCCTGCAACTGATTAAAAGCCTCAATAAATTTGCCCCAAGCTGTTTTTAAAGTAGCGCCTGATATTTCATCAGCACTTTCCATCATGCTATCAAGTTCTTCTTCCAAGCTGACTTTTATTGTAGAAAATTTTTCGAAATAACTCTGTAATCCCGCCACGAACTTTTTGACTGTCTCTATCGCTAATCCGGCTTCTTTTCGGAAAGTAGAGCTGAGAACTAAAACTGCGGCATCCATCCCAAAGCTACCCCAGCTAATTTCACCCCCTTTAGTAGGGGTAGGTGTTTTAGCGTCTGTATTTTTCGGAGAACCATCACGACTCTCACCCGCTTTAGGGGCAGGGATAGACGTTTTAGCATCTCTTTGGGGACCACTACTCGATGACATACCAACCTCAATTTATAATACTATTAACTCATTATACCCCCTCTTGCTTAAGGACACCTTAAGACAAGCCCCATTGACGCGATTTTTTGGTTTGCTATACTGCCCGCTCTTAGCCGGGGTGGCGGAACTGGTAGACGCGCCGGACTCAAAATCCGGTGGTGGCAACACCGTGTCGGTTCGATTCCGACCCTCGGTACCAAAAAATCAAAGACTTATAACATATATCCTGAGCACGCGTCATCCTGAGGCATGTTTTTATGCCGAAAGATCTACTCGTCATTGCGAGGAGCGTAAGCGACGAAGCAATCCCACTGTCATTGCGAGGAGCATAGCGACGAAGCAATCCATATTTATTTCTGGATCGCCACGGCCGCTTATGCGGCCTCGCGATGACGCTTCGCGTCAGCTCGCAATGACAGCCACGCCTGCTTCGCAGGCTCGCAATGACGGACTTCCATGGAGATCCCTTCGTCGCTTCGCCCAGGATGACACGTATGTTCCGGTGGCGCAGCTGGATAGCGCAGCCCCCTCCTAAGGGGCAGGTCGGCGGTTCGAATCCGCCCCGGGACGCCATGATTAGTAATGGAATTTTCAAATCATGCCCACTTCAAATCTTTAATGTCCATCATAATTATTTTCCATTCATGCTATTTTTTATTTGCAATCAGCCTCATTGGTACAACATTGTCCCGGTCCTGCGCTACTTGATGTTCAACCATCTCACCCCATTCTAGCCATGCAGCTTTTAGTTCCGCCACATACGTCGCACGCTGGTAAATCGCAATCAATTTGTTACGAGGTTGGTGATTTAGCATTCGCTCAATAATGTATGGTTTAATTTTTAAATATTTTCCCCATGCTGTTGCCGCCGATCGTCTTAGGTCATGCACTGAAAATGATTTCATATCTGATAACGGCGCTTCACCTGCTCTTTTCATTGCCTTTGGATTTTTAGGTGCCTTGATCAATCTATTGATTGTGCTAGTTAACGAATCTGGGTGGATATTTCCTTTTCCATTCTCAAAAACAAATTCAGACTGACCAGTTATTTTTTTTAAATCGTTAAGAAGATTCAAAGCTATTAGTGACAAATAAATGGTATGTGCTTTTCTATTCTTCGTTCTGTTTGCAGGTAATAACCAAATGCCATTTTCGAGACTTAATTCATTCCAGCGCATAGCAGCTACTTCTGTTCTGCGTGCACCCGTTAAAATCAGAATTTTGATAGCGGTAGTTATTACAGGGTTCATTGCAGGTTTGTATTCTTTTTTTGTTTTGAGATAAATTGTTCTATCTAATGCTTTCCATAACATTCTAAGCTCAACTAAAGTTAAAACTCTATCGCGTGAACGATTTGCACTTGCAGCGAAATCTTTTGGCTTAAGCATTCTTGCGGGATTACTTTCTATGGAATGGCGTGTTAATCCGTAATCTAACATTAAATTTAATGTGGTAAGTGCTTTGCGGGTTTCTTCTTTAATTCCTTTTCTTGCCATTGTGTCAAGAGCAGAAGCTAAGTGTGCACGTGTAACATCTTTTGCAAATAGATTGCCAAGTTTTTTTCGAAGATGTAATCGCCAGCGATCTTCATGACGTTTAATCCAAGTTGGTGTAATTTTACCGGCTAATTTCACAAATTCAATCCAATCACTAAAAAGTTTCTGCATTGTAATTGCGGAAGTATTTTCAGCCTGTTTTGCTGCTCTAGCATTCCGAGGATCAATGCCTTGAGAAACTTGACCATGTAACTCAGGGAGTTTGGCGCGAGCTTCTTTAAGGGAAATGTTTTTGACTGAACCTAATGTCATTCGAATGAGTGTGCGGTCACCTGGCAGGCTAAAGGAGAAAAGCCAGCTTTTGGCACCGCTTGGTCTTACTCGAAGAAAAAGACCATCCCCATCATGAAGTTTGTATTCTTTCTTTCGAGGTAGGGCATTCTCAACTTTTTTTGCGGTTAGTTTGGTCATTTTTATACCTTTGTAATTGTGCAACGACCGTTGCATAATTCGGGAGTCGCGAATCCCGAATTGGTCAACAGCCTGTTGACCAATTTAATTGATTCAAATTGTGCAGGCGGCGCTTGCACAAATATGGGAGACAGTGTCTCCCGAATCTAAAACTAGTTATTGGGAAATTCCTAATAACTAAATTTTGTTCGATAATTTTGATTTTAATTGAGTTAGCCGGAAATTCTGGCTAACTCAACTTTGTTCAATTCTCTTTTGTTTGGCCATAATTCAGTTACCCGGAAATTCCGGATAACTGGCATGTATCCTATTGTTTTTAATAAAAAATCAATTTGTGCAGACGCCTCTGCACAATTAGGAGGGTTATTTTTCACTCAACTCGGCTTCAATTTCCTCAATACTTGGCAGGCTGCCTTTCAGGCTGTCTGGCAGAGACTGAGTAAGCCTGGTTTCCCATTCGGCGACTGTAATTGGGCGCTTAGTATCGCCTAGCGCGTACTCGACCAAAACACGATTTTTTTCGCGAACCAATAATAATCCAATGGTAGGTTTGTCATCCGGATGGCATAGCAAATTGTCAACAGCGTGCATATACATACCTAACTGCACACCATCCCCCGGCTCAAACGCTCTCGCTTTCAATTCCAGCACCACATAACGACGTAGTTTTAAATGGTAAAAAAGCAAGTCAAGATAATAGTCCTGATCACCTAATTCCAGATGTACTTGCCGACCAACAAACGCAAAGCCTTGGCCAAGCTCAAGTAAAAATTTTTGAACATGCTCGACCAAGCCGCTTTCTAATTCCTTTTCACGGCGAGGCGCATCGGTTCCAAGAAAATCGAAAAGATAGGGATCTTTAAATATTTGGGTGGCATAGTCGGAATCTAAAGGAGGTAAGGTGTCGGGAAAATTGTTTTGTGCCTTACCAAAGCGCAAATGTGCCTGTGCATCTATTTGAAACATCATCACTGGACATGACCAGCCGTACTCATATGCTTTTTTTGCATACCACAGGCGCAACTCGGGTGTATTAATCTTTTCCAATAAGGTTGTATTATGGTACCAGCTCAATTGTGCTGATACCGTCTGCACAATTTCACGGTTAGGCCAAGCCAAAGCAAACGCTCTCATATACTTCAGGTTTCTGGGAGAAAACCCCTTCATTTCAGGAAATTGCTCGCGCAAATCAAAAGATAGACGGTCAATGATCTTTGCACCCCATCCCTGTATTTTTTGCTTTTCAAGAATCCGCTGTCCTATATCCCAATACAGCAAGGTCATTGCAACATTACTGGCTATAACGATTTGCATGCGTTCAGACTGAATGCGACGTTTAAGTTCAGTCAGCCAGTCAAGGTAATCTTCTGGCAATTCAACTTTAGGTGGAGCAACTGGAAACATTACGGTACGATCAATTCGGCCGCGCTGTTTGCGTTCTGTTTTGGTTTGGGTAGGTGTTTTGGTCTCGGTCATAAGCCACTCCTTTTTGGCTTGATTTAGGGTACCTATTTAGGTGCCTAAAAATGTTTGGATGGTAGCGAAGTCTAACGAACGAATGCGGACAACGCAATATCATAATTAGCTTATTTTAAAGGATTTTTTGGACTATATCGGACGTCAATAATCTAACTTTCTTCTGCCTCCTAAGGAGCAGGTCGGCGGTTCGAATCCGCCCCGGGACGCCTGGATTTAGGTATGACTTGCTGCTTCTAGCAGTAAATGTATATTTGTCACAAGTTTTGACAAATTACATGGAAATCTGTCAAAGTCGATGACAAATTACATAAAATTCAATGAAATTCCGACTAATATATACTAAATTATATAAAAGCCTTGACTTTTGTATAATTTGATATATATTAGTCGGAATGAAGCGTATACAAACTCCTTACATCATTAATGACTTAAAAAAGAAAATGGTTTTTCTTACCGGGCCTCGCCAAGTAGGAAAAACATTTTTATCAAAACAAATTGCCCAAGAATTTGAAAATTCCTTATATCTTAATTTCGATAATATTGAAGATAGAGATATTATTAAAAATCGAGCATGGTTGGAAAAAACTGACTTACTGATTCTTGATGAATTACACAAAATGCCTAAATGGAAAAATTACTTAAAAGGCATTTACGATACTAAACAAAAACACTTACAGATACTAGTAACTGGTAGTGCACGACTCGATACATTTCATAAAGTAGGAGATTCGTTAGCAGGAAGATATTATTTACATAGACTGCTACCACTTTCACCCGCCGAGTTACATCGTTTAAATATGCCAGTTCAATTAGATGGCTTATTACAAAAAGGTGGATTTCCTGAACCTTATTTAACGGATGACATCATTGAAGCAACCCGTTGGCGATTGCAATACAGTAATAGTGTACTGAGTACAGATGTTTTTGACTTTGACAATATACAAAATATTAATGCATTACGCACAGTATTCGAATTATTACGTACTAAAGTTGGATCCCCTATTTCTTACCGATCATTAGCTGAAGATGTTGCAATCTCCCCTATGACCGTAAAAAAATATATTGCAATTCTTGAAGCTTTATATGTTATTTTTCGTGTTACACCTTTTTCAAAAAATATTGCGCGTAGCTTACTTAAAGAACCTAAAATTTATTTCTTTGACACTGGTTTAGTCAAAGGCGATGAAGGATCCAAATTAGAAAATCTTGCAGCGACTTGTTTACTAAAACATGTTTACGCAAAAACAGACTCCCTAGCAGAAAATTATCAGCTACATTATTTACGCACTAAAGATGGAAATGAGGTTGATTTTGCACTGATAAAAGATAATATAATTGAGCAAATTATCGAAGTAAAAAATTCTAATCATGATATTAGTAAATCATTATATTGGTTTAATAAAAAATATCATCTACCTGCAATACAAATTGTTAAAGAACTGCGGCATGAACGAATGGTTGATAATATTAAGGTAATATCGATACTGAACTTTTTATCCGATTTGTTTATGTAATTTTACTCACCCTTACAATTTTTTTAATTCATTAATGAAATGAATCAAACTTTTTTTCAGTTAAGGTTATTCAAATATGATAAATGTAGATATTTGAAGTCAATAACTACCTACTTCTTATTCAGCGCTCGATAAATTTTTCCTGAACGAGTATTCCTATGTTCCATGGCAGGATCTGGTTTTATCTCTTGTGACTGTGGCTCAAGACCAGAGCTACTGAGAAAAAATGTTCCTGGAATGATATTTGATTTTTTAAACCAACCGCTATGTGCAAAACTCCATTTATAAATTACTCGGAATAAAGTCTCATTTTGAGGCGTAACGTTATTCCAGTGAATTTGTGTTAAATTCCACGCTGCTTCTGTTCGGCTACCTTTGTGATCTTGAGTATAGCTTCTAATAAGCTTTAAAATTTCAGAAGAATCTTTTTTATCTTTCTCTGCTTTTTCAATAGTTGTGAGAAAATTAGATTTTGGCCATCCTGACTCTCCCTCACGCATAGCAGTATAGATTTTCTTAAATGCTGCTATCTGTAGTCCTAAACGTGTTTGGTATGCTTGATCGTTTGCTATCTTTGCTTTCGCTATTGTTACAATAGCGGCTTTCAATTCTGGTATTCCTTTGTCATCTTTAGCTGAGCAATTCATAATTACATCATGAGCTACATTCATATTCTTAAAATCAGCTAATATTGTCTTATCATCTGGAATAGATGCATCAGGAGCGCCATCTGTTTTTGTTTTTACAATGATATAATCTAATCCTGATTGAGGAAACTCGCATGTCTTAAAGAGTGCAATTTGCTGTTTATAATCTTGCGAAGTATCCAATGCTAATATTATTGCATCTTTAGTATCACTATACGCTGTATCATTCTGTCGCGTTCGTAAGAATGGCGCTTCCTTTAAATCATAACAATAATAATATAATCCATCTTGTGATTTTTCTTCTATAGATACAGAGTCAGTTATATAATCATGTTCATCACTAAATGCTTTTTTACCTGTTAACCTTCCCATGAGGCTACGTTTTCCGGCACTAGGCAAACCTAAAATTGTAACATGATAAAAACTTGGCATATCTATTCTCCGCTAGTTCATTGCTTATTTAAACTCTGAAAAATTTTCTGAAGATCAAAATACGGATAAACATCGATGACAGGATATTGTCCTGCTAAGCGGATAAGATGGCTGCTTAATAAGCGTTTTATCACTATAACCTCTTGAATATAATCTATTATTACAAAATAAGAGTACAACTCTTATTTTGTAATAATACATTATTTGCCCAAAAGGAAACAATGAAAATTTCTTAAGTTAATGATTTTTTTACTTCTAACAAATACACTCTACGTTTATCGCTATGCAACACCTTAAAATGGAAGTGATTTAGCGTCAACACTTCACCACGCTTAGGTAAATGGCCTAATGCTTTTAAGATTAAACCGCCTATGGTATCAAATTCTTCGTCACTTAACTTCACATGAAAATATTTATTAAAATCTTCTATGCTTGTTGATGCTTTCACAATATAACTGCCATCATGATGGGGCTTGATATTATCTTTTTCATCAACATCATATTCATCTTCAATTTCACCGACAATTTCTTCTAATACATCTTCAATGGTCACTAATCCTGAAATATGACCATATTCATCAATGACAATTGCCATATGATTTCGGCTGATTCGAAATTCTCGCAATAAAACATCGAGACGTTTACTTTCTGGAACAAAAACTGCGGGGCGTAATAAATCTATTATTTCTTGTTCTTTTTTAATTTTTAATAAATCTTTTGCTAATAAAATTCCTACCACTTCATCTGTTGCTGTATCAACCACTGGAAATCGAGAGTGTCCTGACTCAATCACAATAGGCATGAATTCTGCTAATGTACTCTCTTTCGATATTGTTATCATTTGTGATTTTGGAAGCATGACTTCGCGTACTTGCATTTCCGAAACGCGCAGCGTACTTTCTAACATGGTTAACATTTCAGGACTTAAAATATCGCGCTCTTCTGCATCACGTAATACCATAATTAATTGTTCACGATCTTTAGGTTCACGAATTAATAAATCACTTAATCTTTCAAACCAAGAACGTTTTTGTTCTTGTGATGCTTCATTTTCCATGACGATTATTCTCCTTATACGGATTATCAAAACCTTGTTCTTTTAATATGGAAATTTCTAATGATTCCATTTTCACTGCCTCTTTTGCTTTGACATGGTCATATCCCAACAAATGTAAACAACCATGTACTACCATATGCGCCCAATGTGCGGCCAAGGGCTTATGCTGCATTGCGGCTTCTTCTGCTACAACGTCTGCACAAACTACGATATCTCCCACTAAAGGCGTTGACTCAATAGGAAAAGATAACACATTAGTTGGATAATTTTTACCTCGATAGCGATGATTTAACTCTGTCATTTCTGTTTTATCCACAATACGTAATGTCACCTCGGCGGGGGTCAAGTGCCACTTATGAGCATGTTGCTTTGTTAGCGCAACATGCTCATAAGTGGCACTTGACCCCCTAATCCATTTTTTTAAAGTTGCATCTGTTGGGATAGAAGGATGATCCACTGCACGCTGAATAACAATACGAATCATTTAGGCTAACTCGCCGCGCAAAGAATTAGGCAATGCTTCGACTATTTTAATTGGTATTAATTTTCCAATTAATTCTGCATCCCCAAAAAAATTAACGACACGATTATTTTCCGTACGTCCAGAAAGTTTAGCTGCATTTTTTCGCGAAGGGCCCGTCACGAGAATGGTTTCAGTTGTGCCTACCATGGCTTCGCTAATGCGTTTGGTATTTAATAAGATGCGATTTTGCAAAATCGCTAAACGTTGTTTTTTAACTTCTAAAGAGACATCATCTGGTAATTTTGCTGCAGGCGTACCCGGACGTGCGCTGTAAATAAAACTATAGGAATTATCGAATCCTACATCGTAAATTAAATTCATTGTATCTTCAAAATCTGCTTCTGTTTCTCCTGGAAATCCAATAATAAAATCAGAAGTCACACTAATGTTAGGGCGTACTTTACGTAATTGCCTGATTTTCGATTTGTATTCGATAGCTGTATAACCACGTTTCATTGCTGCTAATATTCTATCAGAACCGCTCTGTACCGGTAAATGTAAATGATTAGCTAATGCAGGAATATCTGCATAAGCTTGAATTAAATTTTTAGAAAAAGCTAATGGGTGTGAGGTCATATAACGAATTCGTACAATGCCAGGAATAGCAGAAACATAATGAATTAATGTTGCTAAATCTGCTGTGCCACCTTCGTGTAATTCCCCACGATAATCATTTACATTTTGTCCTAACAAATTAACTTCTCGCACCCCCTGTTCCGCTAAATTCATTATTTCTGCAATGACATCATCTAAGGGTCGGCTAATTTCTTCGCCGCGCGTATAAGGCACTACACAGAAGCTACAATATTTACTACAGCCTTCCATAATAGAGACTAACGCTGTGACTCCTTCTGCGCGCGGTTGTGGTAATGCATCAAATTTTTCAATTTCGGGGAAACTGATATCGACAACAGCTTTACGTTTTGCTTTGACTTCACTTACCATTTCACCTAAACGATGTAATGTTTGCGGTCCAAAGATTAAATCAACATAAGGCGCTCGCTGCAAAATGGCTGCGCCTTCTTGACTGGCAACACAGCCGCCTACACCAATAATCAAATGCGGATTTTTTTCTTTTAATTCGCGCCAACGGCCTAATTCCGAAAAAAATTTTTCTTGGGATCTTTCGCGTATCGAACAAGTGTTCATCAACAAAACATCTGCTTCTTCTGGATACAGAGTTTTTTCTAATTGATGCGATGCGCGCAACACATCTGCCATTTCAGATGAATCATATTCATTCATTTGACAGCCGTGTGTTTGAATGTGGAGTTTTTGCATACCTACTTTTTCTACCTCAATGCTGTAAGATTTTTGATGTGATAAACATCGTGGAAAACGGGTCCTGCCGCGGCGGGTATCCCATTGCCGCTTCGCAGCAATGGGAGCCCTCCCTCTGCGTCACCCGTTTTTTCAACAGAACGTCACATCAAAAATTTAAGAGGTGATATAATATGTGATTTTGAAAATATCTGCTATGCTTTTGCCCATGAATCGTGAATTACAAGAACGTGCAGCTCAACTTGGCTTAGATCATATCAAACGGCATATTTTCCTGTGTTGTGATCAAACAAAACCCAATTGTTGTGACAAAACAACGGGCTTAGCCGCGTGGGAGTATCTTAAAACCCGCTTAGCAGAATTGCAGCTAGGGGATGTTTACCGTACTAAAGCAAATTGCTTACGCGTATGCTGCCAAGGCCCTATTGCCGTTGTTTACCCTGATGGGGTTTGGTATCATTCTTGCCAACCTGCTGTTTTAGAACGCATTATTCAAGAACATTTAATTGGCGGTGTGCCAGTAGCTGAATACCAAATTTTATGACCCGTTTATTTCAAGCTATTCCCCTTTCACTTCATATTACTGTCACATTAGACCCATCAGCCAGCCATCATTTGGCCAATGTATTGCGCACCACGGTAGGGGAGCCCGTCACTTTGTTTAATGGAGAAGGGGGCGAATACGCTGGAACCATCCATCGCATCGATAAAAAACAAGTCATAGTCAAAATAACTGAGTTTATTGAACGAGAAGCAGAATCTCCTCTACAGCTAACACTAGCGCAAGGTATCTCTCGAGGCGAAAAAATGGATTACACTATCCAAAAAGCCGTAGAGTTAGGCGTAAAAACCATTGTGCCCTTAATCACTGAACGTTGTAACGTTAAATTAGATGCACAACGTTGGCAAAAACGATTACAGCATTGGCAAGCTATAATAATTAGTGCATGTGAACAATCTGGCAGAAACCGCGTTCCAGAAATTACCCCCCCTCAACCTTTAGCAGAATGGCTGCCAACCGTGACAAGCGATGTCCGATTTGTCTTGTCACCTCATACAAAATCCACAGCAATAATGGCTGACATAGCAAGCATCACTTTACTCGTCGGGCCAGAAGGTGGATTAAGTGAAAAAGAAATGGTTATAGCAAAACAATATCACTTTTCCTCCATACAGCTTGGCCCAAGAATATTACGCACAGAAACAGCTGCTGTGGCTGCTATTGCTGCCATCCAGAGCCAGTTGGGGGACATGAAATTCGTGTAGTTTGTTAATCTTGAGGTATACTTTCGTCATTGCGAGGAGTGAAACGACGAATCATTTTTAATGAAATCTTTTGCGATTTAAAAACTTTTACGTATAATGTACGTTCTTTTTTTACTAATCTTTATAATCAAGGATGAATGTCATGAATAATGAAATTTCTTCTGTAACTGAAATCGCTACCGTTACTTTACGTCAAAATGTAACCGAAGTAATGTCTCACTATTTTTCCAACTTAAAAGGTGAAGAACCTCGCAACATCTATGATTTCTTCCTCGATGAAATCGAAGAACCTTTATTAGCTGCGGTCATGAAATATACCCGCAACAATCAATCCGAAGCTGCACGCGTCCTGAATATTTCTCGAGGCACATTACGTACAAAATTAAAAAAATACGGGATGTTGTAGTAATCACTAAGCTTGTTAATCTTGAAGCAATGCTGAATACCACACATAAGCGTCAAGCTAAGCAAAAGTGACTATTGTCATGCCAGCGAAAGCTGGCATCTAGTCATATTCTTCTAGATGCCAGCTTTCGCTGGCATGACAAAAAACGTCAAATGCTCACCTAGCTGGAGAAAGCTAAGCAATTCTGTTACATTATAAGTATTATTGATTGCTGTGCGGGCTATGCATGCTAACGGATTATCAGCAAGTCATTCACGAACTTTCTGAACGCATAGTAAATGCGCAGAGGCCAATACGTATTCTGGATGCCCTTAAGTGGGGTCCAGAGATTAAAACGTTATTCTTCAAGGATAAAGCAAAAAATCTACCTGCGATCGATGCTGCTTATTACCAGCAAAATTATTCCTTACAATTTGACCCGCAAAAAAAGATTGAAGAATTCCAAGACATTGAACGCGCTATTCGTCGTAAGCTAGGCCAATATAGCGGCGTAGGCAGCATTATGCAGCGCATGTGCCGTGAGTATATACGCGTTGTTGATATGTTAGTTAATCGGGGCACCCCGCGGTTTACGGAAATTTCTCAAGAATTATATGGCAGTTCTGAAGATGCATTTCATGTGGGCGCTCCCACTCTAAAAGATTTAGCCACACTAGTCAGTACTACACTGGCTAATATTAAAGATCAAGTCACGAATGACTCTGATATAAAAAAATATACGAGTGAAGAAGTCGTTTCTATTTTAATAAAACGATTTGCAGATTATTTTACGGATAAAAATTTTTCGCCTCGCGTGGAATTAAGCGATGGCATTTTAGCAGATGCTGCTGCAGGTGCGGATCGCATTAAAATTCATAAAGGATTATTATTTAGTGAACGAGAAATTCGTGTATTTGAAGTACATGAAGGTTGGGTACACCTTGGCACAACATTAAATGGTTTAGCACAGCCTGTATGTACGTTTTTAAGTAAAGGACCGCCTTCTTCTACTATTACCCAAGAAGGATTAGCGATTATTACTGAGATATTTACGTTTGCTTCTTATCCTGGAAGGTTAAAACGTTTAACTAACCGCATTACTGCTGTCAATATGGCAGAAGAAGGGGCGAACTTTATTGATGTTTATCATTTTTATCGCGAAGAGGGATTAAGCCCTACAGAAAGTTTTCATGCAGCAGCACGCGTGTATCGCGGCAGTACGCCAGATGGCGGTCCATTTACAAAAGATTTATCTTACAGTAAAGGATTTATTTTAATTTATAATTATACGCGTCTTGCCGTGCAAAAAGGATTAATCTCACATATTCCATTATTATTTTTAGGAAAAACAACATTAGAAGATTTACATATTTTAGCTGATTTAGTTGAAGAAGGAATTGTCGCACCTCCTAAATATATTCCACCGCAATTTCAAGATATTGCCGCATTAAGCGCATGGATGTGTTATTCCTTATTCTTAAATAAATTAGACTTGAAACGATTGGCAGCTGACTTTAAGGCTATATTATAAGAAAAGACGCACACGGGCACGCTCACGAATCAACGTTCGTCATCAACACAAAAAAACACCCCCTGCTTTACAGGGGGTGCATTAACCATCATATCAATTAGTTAATTGATATAACATAACCATGTTTTTTCATAATGGTTACCATAGCGGTATCAACACAGCCGCCTGGGTGGAACTTCAACATAAAGCGTCCTTTTGGCATATAGATGCTTCCATACTTGTAACCTTTCATGACTGGAATACCTACTGTTGCTTCACATCCGGTTTTATAGTTATTTACTTCCATTTTCAACCACCCACTGCGTGACGCAGTAACCGTGCCTAACTCTAAGTTTTTACCACGCGTATCCATAGCTGGAAATTGCACTGCAGTAAATCCAGTTACTTCTACTTTATTGACATATAAACTAGAGTTAACAGGAACGATTCTTACTGTACGGAAACTTGGAGTATGATACTTCCATTTATGATGGTGATAATGTCCTGCTAAAGCATTTCCTACAGACATAGAAAGTACTAATGCGCTTATCAATGTTGCTTTAATTACTGGTTTCATGGCAAATCTCCTCTTAAGAGTTATTAAGCTAATGTAAACCTATTTAGTTCGATAAAGCATTTTGTAACAAGACTATTATAACATTACTCAAGTAGGCATTTTTAAACAAAAAATAACCTATTGATCACACTAATAATTTAATTTTTTACGATTTTAGATTATAAATTAACCAGCTGATTTTAAATAAAAATTTAGAGAGAGAGGAAATGAAGATTATGTATTATTTTTATACATAATGATAAAATAAGACAATAAATGATCGATTATGCTGACAAAAAGCATCAGCTCTCTCATGTCAGCGAATGCTGGCATCCAGGCTGAAAGAAACTCGTCATTGCGAGGAGTGAAACGACGAAGCAATCCATGTTTATATTATGGATCGCCACGGCCGCTTGCGCGGCCTCGCGATGACGCTTCGCGTCAGCTCGCAATGACGAAATAACCTGGATGCCACCTCGCGAGCTACGCTCGCAGCTGGCATGACAGCACGCTAACCTTTCGTTTTATAGCTATGGTTAGGGCTTTCTTTTAAATTCTCTTCAATAAATTGAATAATGGAACTTGCAACATCTTTGCCCGTCGATCGTTCTATGCCTTCTAGACCCGGCGATGCATTCACTTCAATAATGAGTGGACCGCGCTGTGAACGCACGATATCAACACCAGCAACATTTAATCCAATTAAATGTGCTGCTCGGGTCGCCATTGAAAATTCTTCTTCCGTAATTTCTACTGGGCTTGCTGCACCGCCACGATGTAAATTAGAACGAAACTCTTCTGATTTTGCTTGACGTTTCATTGCAGCAACAACTTTGTTACCAACAACAAAACAACGTATATCTGACCCTGCCGCTTCTTTAATGTATTCTTGCACCAAGATATTTACTCTTAATCCTAAAAACGCTTCAATCACACTGCGTGCTGCTTTTTCTGTTTCTACTAACACAACGCCTACACCTTGCGTACCTTCTAAAAACTTAACGATTAATGGTGGACCACCTACCATTTTAATTAAATCTTGAATTTCATCAACAGAATGTGCAAAACCGGTTATAGGCAGTCCAATTCCTTTTTTTGATAACAATTGCAAAGACCGTAATTTATCTCGTGCACGTGTGATAGCAACAGAATCATTAATGCAAAATACATTCATCATTTCTAATTGCCGCACGACTGCTGCACCATAAAATGTAACAGAAGCACCAATACGCGGAATGACAGCATCATACGCAGGTAATTCTTTGCCTTTATAATGAATGGTAGGTTGTTGCGAAGTAATATTCATATAACAGCGCAATGTATCGATAACATCAGCATGATGTCCGCGCATCTTGGCGGCTTCCACTAAACGGGATGTGGAATAAAGGTCATGACTTCTCGATAAAATAGCTATCTTCATTTTTTTCTCTCGCTCTGAATAAAGGATCGCGCTGAATCTACCACAAAACGCTTACGAATAGCAGTACGTCCTAACAACATACGAAATAACATCGTGTCTCGTTCAGTGAGGGTGATTTCAACCGGCCAACTACGACCCCCAACATGAAGAGGTGTCTCAATGACATACCGCCGTTCTTTATGACCACCAGAGTCACTCACCCAGCGTATATCAATTACTTTAGCAGTACACGTAGCCACTATTTCAGTATTATGCTGTAAAGGGTGGATATCAAAGCGTATCATCTCTTGGCCCCCCTCTTTAAAAGGATGTAGAGCAAAAGCATGTAGCGCCGATGTTCTTGCGCCGGTATCAATTTTTGCTTTGATTTGTTCTATACCTAATTCTGGCAGCTCTACCCATTCTCGCCAGCCTATTATAGTACGATTTTTTAAAATAGTCGTCATGATATCCTTGTCTTCTTTATGGTAACATAAAACATCAGTAAGGCTAATTCAAGGAGTAACATGCCATGGCAATGAATGTCGCGCAAAAACTTATACACTCACATCTTTTAGAAGGGGAAATGGTTCCCGGCCAAGAAATTGCTCTTAAAATCGATCAAACCCTTTGCCAAGATGCAACGGGAACGCTAGTGATGCTTGAACTTGAAGCAATGGGCTTGGAACAAGTTAAAACTGAACTCTCAGCGCAATATGTCGACCATAATGTTATTCAAGAAGATTATAAAAATGCGGATGACCATTTATTCCTACAAAGTGCTAGCCAGCGTTTTGGTGTATGGTTTAGCCGTCCAGGCAATGGGGTCAGCCATCCTGTTCATATGGAAAATTTCGGTAAGCCAGGAAAAACATTACTAGGATCAGACAGTCACACTTGTGCTGCAGGCAGCTTAGGAATGTTGGCTATCGGCGCTGGCGGGCTTGAAGTGGCGATGGCAATGGCGGGTCATCCTTTTTATGTCAAAATGCCAAAAATTATGGGTGTGAAACTCAAAGGCAAATTTTCTGAGTGGGTGAGCGCAAAAGATGTGATTTTAGAAATGCTGCGTCGTTATGATGTGAAAGGCGGAGTGGATTGCATCATTGAATATTATGGTCCTGGATTAAAACATTTAACCGCCATGGATAGGCATGTGATTGCGAATATGGGTGCTGAATTAGGTGCAACAACGACAGTATTTCCTTCTGATAAAGAAACATTAAAATTTTTGCAAACCCGTGATCGTGAAAAAGATTGGCAGGAATTAGTTGCTGATAAAGGCGCTAAATATGATATTCATGCAGAAATTGATTTATCTCAATTAGAACCTTTGATTGCCCTTCCTTCTAGCCCAGGAAAAGTCGTGCCTGTACGTGAAGTGGTTGGGCGAGATTTATATCAAGCTTATATTGGTTCTTCTGCAAACCCTGGTTATCGTGATTTTGCTATTACCGCTGCTATGGTAAAAGATAAATTAGTTCCCAATCATATTTCTTTTGACGTAAATCCTGCATCGCGTAGTCAATTAGAAGAATTAGCAGATAATGGTTTACTTGCTGAATTAATTCATGCGGGCGCTAGAATACATCAAGCCGGCTGCAATGGCTGTATTGGTATGGGGCAAGCACCCGCTACAGACAGGAATAGTTTACGTACGGTGCCGCGAAATTTTCCAGGACGTTCAGGTACACGTGAAGACAGTGTGTATTTATGTAGTCCGGAAGTTGCTACCGCATCTGCATTAAAAGGTGTGATCACTGATCCTCGTACTTTAGGTGTACCTTATCCCAAAATTAAAATACCAAAAAAATGCATTACGAATCGACAAACTTTACAAGCACCGTTACCTGCTTCTGAAGCTAAAAAAATTAATTTAATTAAAGGACCGAACATTGCCTCTTTACCTGAAATGACCCCATTAGCACACGATTTTAAATTACCGGTGTTATTAAAAGTTGGTAATAATGTTTCAACCGATGAAATTATGCCAGCGGGCGCACGGGTGTTACCTTATCGCAGCAATATTCCTAAAATCAGTCAATTTACTTTTGATATTATCGATGAAACTTATTATAAACGTGCAGGACAACAGCCTGGACATGCTATTATTGGGGGTGAAAACTACGGCCAAGGTTCTAGTCGTGAACATGCAGCGTTAGCGCCGCGTTATTTAGGATTGCAATTAATTATTGCGAAAGGATTTGCGCGTATTCATTGGCAAAACTTAATTAACTTTGGAATTTTACCCGTGACATTTGTCAATCCTGAGGATTACCAAAAAATTAATCCAGGCGATGTGATTGTGATTCGAGATGTTCATAATGCCATTAAACAAGGAAAAGAATTAACGGCGACAATTGAGCAAAGTGGTTTTAATTTTCGCGTACAACATAAATTGTCACCGCGTCAAATTGAAATATTAACAGAGGGCGGATTAATTAATTGGGTGCGTCGTCATGGTCAATAATTCTTGGCGAGATATTCTGTTACTAGCTGAGCAATTAACGGAAGAAGAACGTTTAATTCAGCAAACTGCTTTTACTTATGCACAAGAAAAATTGCAGCCCCGGGTATTAAAAGCTTTTCATGATGAAACATTTGATAGAGATATTTTTTATGAAATGGGAAAAGCCGGATTTTTAGGTGCAACGATTCAAGGTTATGGCTGCGCGGGTATTAATTATGTTTCTTATGGTTTGATTACGCGTGAAATTGAACGAGTTGATTCTGGTTATCGCTCTGCCATGAGCGTGCAATCCAGTTTAGTAATGAATGCTATTCATATTTATGGTAATGAAACGCAGCGCCAAAAATATTTACCTAAATTAGCTAGCGGTGAATGGGTAGGTTGTTTTGGTTTAACAGAAGCAAATCATGGTTCTGATCCAGGATCAATGGAAACTCATGCAAAATCTGCTGCCGGCGATTTTGTATTAAATGGCACAAAAATGTGGATTACCAATTCACCCATTGCTGACGTATTTATTGTTTGGGCTAAAAACGACAAAGGCCGTATTCGCGGTTTTATTTTAGAAAAAGATATGCCAGGATTATCCGCGCCTGTGATGCATGGCAAGATGAGTATGCGTATTTCTATCACCGGTGAAATTGTGATGAACAATGTGTTTGTTCCTGCCGAAAATGAATTGCCACAGGCTGATGGATTATCTGGGCCTTTAGGTTGTTTAGATAATGCAAGATATGGAATTGCGTGGGGAGCGCTAGGTGCTGCTGAATTTTGTTGGCATGCAGCAAGACAATATGCGCTCGATAGAAAACAATTTGCTAAACCACTGGCTGCCAATCAATTAATTCAATTAAAATTAGCGGATATGCAAACACAGATTACGTTAGCCCTACAAGGATGTTTGCGTGTAGGCCGGCTAAAAGATTTGAAACAAGCCACCACGCCTATGATTTCATTAATTAAACGTAATTCTGCAGAAGTCGCTTTGGCTATTGCCCGTGAATCACGTGATATTCATGGTGCGAATGGTATCATGGAAGAATTCCATGTTATTCGTCATTTATTGAATTTAGAAACAGTGAAAACATATGAAGGGACTTCTGATATTCATGCATTAATCTTAGGACATGCGCAGACTGGAATTTCAGTCTTTTGATAAAAGACGGGCACGCAAGCGGGCACGTTCACGAAAAACCTGAGTCGTCATTGCGAGGAGTGAAACGACGAAGGATTCTGTCATTGCGAGGAGCGTGAGCGACGAAGGATCCTGTCATTGCAAGGAGCGTGAGCGACGAAGTAATCCATGTTTATATTATGGATCGCCACGCTTGCTTTGCAAGCTCGCGATGACGAACGTTGATGCGTGAACATGTCCGATTGCGTGCGCGTTTGCGTCTTTTCCTTGATAAATACAAAGAAATAGTTTCAAATATCGACTATGAATAAAACAGTAGAAACAGATATTGCTATTATTGGCGGCGGTATAGCCGGCTTGTGGTTATTAAATCGTTTACGCCAATTAGGTTTTCACACTATTTTATTAGAATCCAATACCCTAGGCGGCGAACAAACCCATAAGGCCCAAGGCATTATTCATGGTGGCATGAAATATGCATTGCAAGGCAGCATCACTACTTCTACGCAATCCATAGCTGACATGCCATCCGTGTGGCAATCCTGCTTAGAAGGCCACGGAGAAATTAATTTAAAAAACGTGCCTATTCTATCTCCGAAACAATATTTATGGTCAACAGGATCTCTCACTTCTAAATTAGCAGGTTTCTTTGCAAGTTTAGCGTTAAAAGGAACAGTACAACAATTAAATCGGCAAGACTTCCCTGATATTTTTCAAGATACTAATTTTAAAGGCCAAGTGTATGTTTTAGAAGAAATGGTACTTGATGTCACGAGTTTAATTCGTGAGTTGGCTAAACCTCACGAAGAAGTCATTTTTAAAATAAATCCTACACAAGCTACACAATTGCATTATGATCATCAAAAATTAACTTCGCTGGAAATTACCACACCTAATTTTGAACCCATTGATATACACGCACAAAAATATATTTTTACAGCAGGCGCAGGTAATGAATTACTCTCAAAAGCACAACGAAGACCCTTACACATGGTCATGGTAAAAACGAATTTTACTTATCCTTTATATGCACATTGTTTAGGATTAGGCGCAACACCACGTATGACAATCACAACTCATTTAACACATGACAATCAATATGTTTGGTATATAGGTGGACAAATTGCAGAAGAAGGTGTGAAACGCGATAAAGATTCACAAATTGCTGCTACAAAACAAGAATTACAAGAATTATTTTCTTGGTTAGATTTTTCCAATGCTAAATTTACCAGTTTTTTTGTAGATCGCGCCGAACCTTTACAAAAAGAGGGTAATCGTCCTGACTCTTGTTATGCAAAAGCAATTGAAAATACAATCATCGCATGGCCAACAAAATTAGCGCTTGCTCCTAAATTAGCAAATGAAATTATTCAACAATTAGCAATTAAACCAAAGACTCATGATTTGCAAGCATTAAATCATTGGCCAAGACCTACTATCGCTCAACCTATTTGGGATCAATTATTATGATCAATCATATTGCCCTTGGCAGCACAGGATTGCAGGTGAGTCGTATTGGTTTAGGTACCGTTAAATTTGGCCGCAATCAAGCTGTTAAATATCCACGCGCATTTACCTTACCTAGCGACAAAGAAATTATTGAATTACTGGCACTCTCTAAAGATTTAGGAATCAACTTACTCGATACCGCTCCAGCTTATGGTGTGAGCGAAGAACGTTTAGGTAAAGCATTACACGGTCAACGTCAACATTGGATTTTAAGTACAAAAGCAGGCGAAGAGTTTATGAATGGCCAATCCGTTTTTGATTTCACGGCTGATACAATTATTCAAAGTATTGAACGCAGTTTAAAACGTTTGCATACGGATTATTTAGATATTGTTTTAATTCATTCTAGCGGTGAAGATCAAAAAATCATTGAAGACCACGCTGTGTTTGATACGTTGGCCAGATTAAAAACTGCTGGGAAAATTCGAGCATTTGGTATGTCGACTAAAACTCTTTCTGGCGGGTTATCTACCATAGATCACGCTGATGTTGTAATGGCAACTTACAATCCTTTACAAATTGAAGAGCAACCTATTTTGGCTCACGCACACAAAAAAAATAAAGGGGTTTTAATTAAAAAAGCATTTGCTAGCGGTCATCTAACAACAGGGAATAACACTGTGACTGACGCATTACATTTCATTTTTAAAGAACCAGGTGTGAGCAGTATTATTTTAGGCACGATTAATCCGCAACATTTGCGTCATAATATTGCTGCAGCAGAATCTGCGCTTGGAATTAACCCATGAAAATTTATTTGGTTGGCGGTGCGGTACGTGATGAATTACTTGGATGTGAAGTAAAAGAAAAAGATTATGTTGTGGTTGGCGCCACTGTTGAAGACATGTTAAAAAAAGGTTTTAAGCAAGTTGGTAAAGATTTTCCTGTATTTTTGCATCCTAAAACAGGTGAAGAATATGCGCTAGCACGTAAAGAACGCAAAATTAAGCAAGGTTATACAGGATTTGAATTTGATGCTTCATCTGACGTGACATTAGAAGATGACTTAAAACGCCGTGATTTAACGATTAATGCGATGGCTAAAGATTTAGAGAGCCAAAAATTGATTGACCATTGGGGTGGAAAAAAAGATATCGAAAATAAAATATTACGCCATGTATCTGATGCCTTTATTGAAGATCCTGTGCGTATTTTACGTGTTGCACGTTTTTATGCGCGCTTTGCTTATTTAGGATTTAAGATTGCAGATGAAACCATGCAATTAATGCAACAAATGGTAAAATCTGGCGAAGTGAATGCACTAGTACCTGATCGAGTGTGGAAAGAATTGCAACGTGCGTTAACTGAAAAAAATCCAGAAAAGTTTTTTGAAGTGCTGCACGACTGCAATGCATTGCCTATATTATTTCCTGGCTTAGAGGGAAGTCAACGTTCGTCGTTGCGAGGAGCTTTAGCTCAGAAGCAATCCATAGATACTTTATGTGCTTTTGTTGCTATACCGGCTCGCAATGACAACAACGAACAAGCCAAACGGTTACCTGAAATAGATAGTTTATCTGCATTAATATCTGCTACAAAACTATCAAAAGACCCAGAAATTCGTTTTGCTGCATTGTTTTTTGATCGCTCTGAAAAAGAGTTAGATTCGTTTTTAAAACTTTATCCTATCCCCACTCATTATAAAGAATTAACTTTATTAGTTATAAAATTTTTACCACAATATCAAAGTATTTCTACTTTATCGGCAAATGAACTACTAGAGCTATTACAAAAAACGGATGCTTTTCGGCGTGAAGAACGCTTTTTCAAATGGTTCGTAACTTGTTATTCACTAACACATAATAAAGAATCAAAAGAAACAATTAATGATGCAATTGGAACAAGTAGATTAATGAAAGCTTATCAAGCTGTTAAAAAAATTGATATGAGAGAGTTAGCAAATTTAAATTTATCAGGTAGCCAAATTGCTGAATGGTTGTATCAAAAACGTCTAGAGATAATTAAATTACATTGTTGAATAAATCATTTTTGATGCAAACATATTACTCGCAAAGCGGGTGGCGCGGAAGGAGGGCTCCCAGTGTGAGCCTGCGAACACTGGGATACCTGCAGCGACAGGACCCGCTTTTCCTAGATCTTTCGCGCATCAAAAATGATTTATTCAACAACGCCCCCAAAATGGGAGGAGAGGGAATATATACACCAAAAAGTGATTTATTCAGCTCTGCCTTGACATCTTTCTTTCCATGTTTTACTGTCAATAAATATTTCATTGAACCCTTGGAGGAAAAAGTAATGAAAGTAAAACAAATAGCGGCGGTGGTTATTAGTACAGCTTTAGTGTCTCCTGCAATTTATGCAGCAACAAACCAAACGACAACAAATGTCAGCCCAGCAGAACAACAACGCATTGAAAAAGTGGTTCATAATTATTTAGTAAAAAATCCTGAAGTTGTAATTGAATCTTTACAAGTCTTCCAACAAAAACAAATGGACCAAGCACGTAAGAGCGTGGAAAAAACCCAAGAAGCTGCACCACAATTTGCAGATAGATTATTTAAACAAACGACAGATCCTGTTATTGGCAATCCAAATGGCGCCGTGACTATCGTTGAATTTTTTGACTATCAATGTCCGCACTGCGTAGAAATGACGCCTATTATTGAAGGATTAATAAAAGCGAATCCTAATTTACGTATTGTATTGAAAGAATTCCCTATACGTGGGCCGATTTCTGAATTTGCATCAAAAGCTGCTTTAGCCGCACAAATGCAAGGAAAGTATTTTGAATTTCATAAAGGCATCATGAATAGCAAAGAAAAATTAACGGAAGACAATATTTTAAAAATCGCACAAGCCGCTGGATTAGATGTCAATAAATTGAAAGAAGATATGAAGAGTAATGCCGTAGAACAAATTATCAAAACGAATTACAAATTAGCTCAACAATTAGGACTAATGGGTACGCCTGCATTCTTCATTGCAAAAAGTACCGTGACTAACAAAGCAGCGCCAACCGCTGTTGCTTTCATCCCTGGACAAGTTGATCAGGCACAGTTGCAGGCTGCGATCGAAACAATCGGGAAATAACGCGAAGCGTCATGGCGAGGCCGCGTGAGCGGCCGTGGCGATCCATAAAATCTTCTCGCCGCCTTGTGTAGCAAGGCGGGGGGATTTCCCAGAGCATGG
>Ga0206967_1010_pt1 | contig 49206 bp, 49 predicted proteins | sample Alteio_BWOrgHeat_24_FD_153259 | JGI IMG/M metagenome (GOLD analysis project Ga0206967, IMG submission 153259) | Enriched cells from forest soil in Barre Woods Harvard Forest LTER site, Petersham, Massachusetts, United States -... | ecosystem: Environmental > Terrestrial > Soil > Temperate forest >...
GTTCCTCGTGACCATAGCATTCCCGGACGCAGGTGACGCTTCGCAACGGGGCTTCAGAGGAATCCTGATACTACTGGGCACATTCATCTTCGCCCTTCCGGGTTTTGGGGCCATGGCACTGCTTCTTGGGATGATGCATACCGATCCATTGCTAGCTGTCATCCCTGCTACCGTGATCAACATCGGCATAGCGTTGGTTGTTTCGTTTTTTGCGGGAGGGTTGTACGCCGCATACAACCCCAGTGAGTAGCCGAAGCCTCCGGCGGTACACTAACGTCGCTGCGAACCACTGGCGGCCATTCCTTGTTGCAAACAACAGGAGAAAATCTATGAAGGTGCGTAGTTCCACAAAGATCGCAATCGGTTTTGTAATCATTGCCGGAGGGACCATTTATGGTTACCAATTCGCAATGCGGCAGGCGATCATGAGCCAAAATTTTACGCCCCTCGTGCCGGGACGGGTCAATATTGTCGGCATCAATACCGGAGCCGGCTATAAGATCCTCGTTGCCAATCAAATGGCGCAGCTAGTTCAGGCTTCCGACTCGTTTCACGGCGTAGAAACGGACTCAGGCGGTGCGACGGAGGGCGCGATCAAGAAGCGTGTTCCGATCAAAGAGATGCTTGAAGTCCTTCAGGGAAATGAGAAGGCCCTGGGCCCATTCATCATGAAGGTGAATGACCGAGACGAAAACGACAGTTGGCCCCCGACCCGCGTCGTTTGGCCCGCCGAGCGATTGCTGAAGGCGATTAACGGTGACAAGGCAGAGGAAGCGAAGCTTGTTCACGATTTAAACATCAACCTCGACGGAACACCCCTCGCCGTTCTTGACCGGGACTCAATGGAGAATGGGATCATCATCGACTATCCCGTTGCCGTAACGGTTGACTCAGGGGGCAAAAAGAGAAAACTGATTGGCCGCGTCCAAGAACCGTTCAAAGCGGATCTGCTTACAACCATCGAAAGAAAGCTCACGGACCAGCGAGTCAACAACGATATGATTGCGGGGTACTACGCAGAGGAGTCGCAAGCCGTCCTCGACGGAAAGAGCCGCCGCCAGGATATCAGAAAGGCGATCATGGCCAGGCTAGCACCCACAAATGCCCAGGAACTCGCCACTGCCCCGGAAAAAGTCTTAAAGAGCGCGGAAGTCGTCGTCAATGAAAATCAGATCGATAGCGCGAGCTATCGGAACTACGACACGACAAATGGAAAGATGAACGATCTCACCGTCGAAATGACCGACGAGGGCCGAAAGCGATTATGGAAATTCTCGGAGGACCGCGTGGGAACCCAATTAATGCTGATTGTGAACGGAATTCCTATTGCGGCGCCCCGGATCAGCCATGAACTGGCGCAAGGTGAGATAACGATTACGCAAATGGGTGACGAGACGCTTGTAAAAGAGGCCGTCGATGCCCTAAACCAGAAGAAGAAAGGATAATCGCTGAACATGAAAAACGGATCGCTCAAACTGTTGCCACTGCTCGTATTCGTAGCAGCGGGATGTAATTCGGAGCCTCCAGCCAACCCGCAATCGACGCCTACTACAACTACCGACGGGTCAAAAACCTCGGCTCCGGATTCGGCGCCAGCTTCAGCGGCGACTCCGCCGACCCAGAGTGCGTCGACTTCGCCCACGCCTCCCACCAGCGCACCAACAGCCTCTGTACCGACGCCAACGACCGGAGCCAAGACAGCTTCAACGGACGTCGTGCCGGCAGCCCTTAAGCATGAAGGCTACCAGTACTCCGGCGTCGATCATCACGGCCCCATCGACATGGAAGAGACGACCTCGGCGCAACCAGGCGTTGTGACGACAGGATCGCAAACGATCACCTTCACCGGGATCAAGAACGGCAAAGCCGTCTACAACGTCGACCACACGGGCGGACTTGCAGTCCTCGGCTCGGAAGAATGGGCCATCAACACAGAAGGCGTTTTCACAACCAAGTCGTCGGTTGCGAATTTCGGAGACAAGGCGATGGAACTGCCCGCCGACCCCAAGCCGGGAATGACCTGGAAGGTATCCATGAAGGCAAGCCGAGCCGACGAGAACATGGACACCGAGAACACGATGAAAATAATCGGCAAGGACAACGTCACCACTAAAGCGGGCACCTTTAAAGACGCCTTGGTGGTAGAGCAGATTGGCGTCGGCACTTTACAGTCGAAAAAAGTTCGAACGGTTTCAAAGAGTTGGTATGTCAAGGGCATAGGGCTTGTTAAAGCCGACATGAAAATCACGACCGACGGTAAGACACAAACCGTCCTGATCCAGGAGACAAACGCAAAATGATGCTCAGTCTGATCTGCCTTTCTGCCCTCCAGACACCAACTTCTACCGCTGCTGATTTTTTCCCTTCGTCGCCAGGCATTGTGCGGACTTACGAGCGCAAAGGCAAGGGTGACCTACTGACCAACAAGATCGGCGATTCGCTAGATATGGGAGGTGCATCGGTTGTCCCTATTACCGAGAACACCGGCGCTAACGGAACGACCACTTATTACCGGGTCCAGCCCGACCAGGTGACGATCGTTGCCTACGATATCAAGCATCCGATGGTAAAGCCCATGCCCGTCCTCATGCTTGGAAAGGGCGAAGTCACTTGGAACTACGAAGGGTCGACCGCTTCCGGCGTGAGTGGAGAGCAGTTGCGAGCCTTCGGCAAGGCGAAGGCCGGTGGCCAGATGCTGGTGAAGTCGCTCGGCAAGAAAGTCGACGTTGTCATCGTCAATCTTTCTGTCGTTGTCGGCTCAGGCATGTCGGCGGTTATGGATGACCAATACACCGTATACGGTAGAGGCATCGGAATGATCGAGCAACGGACCACGCAAAGACTTGGCAAATCGAAAATTGAGGCAACTTATCTCCTCACCGGCTTCGAACCCGCCAAATAAGCAATCGGGATGAAAACCGATGGCAACTTTGACACGCGATTCCGGATATGCGATCGAGCAACGGCGAGGGCCGCGGGTCGATTGGCCGTTGATATTGGCAACTGTTATCCTTATCGTGGTCGGTTTTATGTCCCTCTACAGTGAAGGCGTCACCCACGACGGCGGAGCGAACTTCAGGACGCAACTTCGCAATACCTTAATCGGCTTGATCCCGTTTTCCCTGTTCGCGTTTACGCCGCCGCGCTTCTGGCTTCGTTGCGCCAACCTGATCTATGCGATCAATGTTTCAACCCTGGTACTCGTGCTCGTCCACGGTGCGCATAAAAAGGGTGCTGAGCGATGGATCCAGTTGGGTCCGATTCAGTTTCAGCCGAGCGAAATGGCAAAGATTCTGCTGGTGCTAAGCCTCGCGGCGTTTTACGCCAAAAGGCAAGATTCCATTCGAAGTCCAGTTACGTTCGGCTTGGGGATCTTGCACGTGCTCGTACCCGTCGTCCTCGTGCTTCTCCAACCGCATCTGGGAGCGGCAATGGTGCTCGTCGTAATCTGGTTTGCGATTTCGCTCGTCGCCGGTGTGCCTGCCAAGTTTCTTGCCCTTTCCGCCGCCGCAATGGCTGTCCTTGGCGGCAGCATGGTTTTCGCGGTGTCCAACCCCGGCATCGCTAAGTTTCTCCACATCCACGACTACCAAATGCAGCGCCTCTTGGGAATGGCGTCAAACGACCATAAAGCCAAGAATTGGCAAACCGAACGAGCGGAGATCGCGATAGGAGTCGGCGGCATCGGAGGAAAGGGCTTTCTGAAAGGAGAGCAGAAGGCCGGCCATTTCATCCCGGAGCAGCACGATGACTTCATCTTTACGGTCGTCGGAGAGGAAGGCGGACTTATCGGATGCACCCTTGTTTTGGCAGCCTACGGATTTTTCTTCTACCGACTTTGGCTGGTCATGTTTTACGCGTCGGATGTCTTCAATAAGATCGTCATTGGCGGTCTCTATGCCGCTCTTGGATTTCACATGTTCGTGAATATCGCGATGGTGCTGCACATCGTGCCGGTCGTAGGCCTCTGGCTTCCATTCTTAAGCTATGGCGGTACGGCGATGTGGATGTGCATGTCATCCGTTGCGCTGGCGTTAGCTATAAAGAGCCGTGAAAAGCCGCTCCTCTTCTGAACGATTAGCGTCTCGTGAGTAACATAATCTTATGCTCTTCCTAGCGACGATGTCGCTTCTCGTCGGTCAATCTTCCCTTCAGGTTCCACCGGATGGACAGACGATCAATCCAAAGCAACCTATCGGACCGGGTCACTATCAGGCTTCCGGATCCGATGCGCACCCGGCCTGGGTCGTTCGCGGCAACGACTTCACCCTCGATATGACGGGAAGGGTGCTTCGATCTTCGCTCGCCTCAGGTCAAATTCAAGAGTCATTCACAGGAACCGGGGTTCTGCTGGACGGTTGCCAGAACGTGACGCTCAAAAACGTGGACATTTCCGGCTTTCGGTACAACATCGTCCTTCGCAATTGCTCCAAAGTTCGACTTGTCGGTTGCCAAGTCGATAAAAGCCGGGCACTTAGGATGAGCAGCGAGGGCAAACCGAGTGACATGCAACTCAAAGTCCGCGACCTGGCGGCATGGCGAGAGTACGGCGCAGGCATTTGGCTCGAAAAATGCAATGCATGCGTGTTGGAGCAGAATCATGCAACGCATGCCCAGAACGGGATCGTGCTCGTGGATTCGAGCCACTGCAACCTAGTCGATAACGACTGCTCAACGAACGGAGGCTGGGGCTTTGCCTTGTGGCGCAGCGATCGAAATACCTTGGCGTGGAACCACGCAGATTTCTGCAATCGATTCTCGGCGCAAGGCTGGGGAGGAGATTCGGCAGGCGTCGTCGCTGTAAATAACTCCGTCGCGAATCAGTTCATCTCGAATTCGCTCACTCACGATGGGGTTGGGCTAAAGCTTTCGAATAAAACTGGACAGGCCGAAACGGCGCCAACCGGCTCCATTCAAAATTTCATATCCCACAACGATGCTTCATGGTCTTCTAATAACGCGTTCGAAGCCGTCCGTTCAGACACCAATCTGTTCTATGGAAACCTTGCCGAGGACTCTCACAATGGGTTCTGGTTTGAATATTCGAACGCTCCGTTCCTGCTCGATAACGAAATCCTGCGTAACCAAGTCAACGGAATTTCGATCCGGGACGGGATAGGGGCGATGATCTACCGAAACCGGATCATCGAAAATGCAGCCAATGGGATCAATTTTGAGTCCAACCCAAATTCGCCATCCCAGTCTCCGATGACTGGCCCCAATAAAGTCTACGAAAACCGGATCACGGACAGCAGAACTGCAGTCGCGACTCAGAACAAGTGGCAAGCCGTCATCATGGGAAACACGGTTGAGCGCGCCGGCGTCCCTGCCGGTACGAACACGAGGATGCCACCATTCGTCGAGCGGATGAAGCTTGCAAATTGGCACGATAGCCCAACTGCAAAGAGGCTCGACGGCTGGCTAAAACTCAAACCGAAGAACTGGATGTCGTATCGCGAGACTTCCGGGATAAAAGGGACGCAAGCTCTGAAGCCTGGTCCGTATGCCCCATTGCATCCCTAAGGGGCCGGGCTGCGTATTTTCCCACAATGAAATTCTGTCGCCTAAACCCGTTACCACGCTATAATGCTGGTAGCGCCAAGGATTGGCGCCTATAGAAGGACAAGGATGAAGGTCAGCACCCGACAGCCCATTGCGGCAAAGGTGCGGGGTGAGGCAGTTCGCTCACACCGCCATTTCGACATCGCCGGCATTTTGATGTTCGCTATCGCGATCGTCATCGTCGTTGCGTTGATCTCAAGAGATTCCGGAGTGTTCGGCTCAACTCTGGGCGCTTTCTGCCGGATCATGTTCGGCAAAGGAGCCTGGGCAGTTCCGTTCCTTATCGCGACCGGAGGCGTATGCCTCGTGAAGGGCGAATCTCCGAGCATGACCCATCTCACTTGGGGCTCGACACTGATCTTTCTGACTTTGATCGGCGTCATTGCTTCCGACGTCGGGGGAAACTACTTCGATCCGCAGGCCATCAAAACGAGCGGCGGGTATGTGGGGGCCGTTCTCGGATGGGTCTTCGCCTCGCTATTGGGTAGCGCGAAGCCAGTCGGACTCTCGGCCCTGGGGCTTATCGGGTTGGTCCTATGCGTCGATGTCCCGATCCGGGTCATGCTGTCAACGACAAAGGCCAAGGCCATCACGCTTAGAGACCGCACGCGAGAGCGAACCCAAGATCGCCCAAGATCGTTGCAGACGCCTGAGGACCGCGTCAAGCCGGTGCGAATGAGTCTGGAGGGGGCGGTTCCGGCAAAGCAACGGCGGGCCAAGTCGATCGTGATGGAGGACCCTGAGCCGGAGTTGGAGATCTTGCCTGAATCGGCCAGCCCCAAGAAAGCTCCGCGCGAGACAGTCCAAGGTGGCTTGCCGACCCTGTCTGCCGACACGCCGATGCCCAAGGAAGGGTACGACATGCCTCCCATCACCTTGCTCGCTGAGGCGCTGCTCAACCCCAAGCGCAGTCAAGCCGAGATGCAGAAGAACATCGAGACGCTTGAGGGCACGCTTGAACAGTTTGGCATCGATGCAAGCGTGGTTGAAGTAGCCACCGGCCCGACCGTCACTCGCTACGAAATCCAGCTGGGGCCGGGAATCCGAGTCGCGCGAATCACTGCACTGGCGGACAACATCGCGATGGATCTTGCTGCCTCGCAGGTCCGTGTCGAGGCGCCGATCCCGGGCAAAGCCGCCATTGGCGTCGAGGTTCCGAACTCCTCTCCCACGGTCGTAACCCTTCGGGAGCTATGCGACACCCCAGAATTCCGCAACCATCCTTCCAGGCTCTGTGTCGCCCTGGGTAAAGACGTGAGCGGCGTCAACAAATATGCCGATCTGACGAAGATGCCTCACCTGCTTATTGGTGGCGCAACCAACTCCGGCAAATCGATCGGTTTGGCCGCTTTGATCACCAGCCTGCTGATGCGAAACACGCCGAAGGAAGTTCGGCTGGTTATGATCGACCCTAAGCGGGTCGAACTGACGTTGTTCGATCACGTGCCGCACCTCATGTGTCCGGTGATCAAAGACGTCAAGGAAGCTGCCGGCGTCTTGAGAGCCGTGTGGCGAGAAATGGATCGCCGTTATGACCTGTTCAGCAACGATGGCGTCCGCAATATCGACGGCTGGAACGCGAAGGCGTCCTTCCAAGATCGTTTGCCCTATATCGTCGTAATAGTCGACGAGTTGGCGGACCTCATGATTCAGTGCGGCGCCGAGGTCGAAACCACGATCGTTCGGTTGGCGCAACTTGCACGCGCCGTAGGTATTCACTTGGTGATTGCGACCCAGCGGCCAAGCGTCGACGTCATCACGGGAATCATCAAAGCCAATATCCCATCGCGGATTGCCTTTAGTGTTGCTTCGCAGATCGACTCGCGTACGATTATCGACTCCAAAGGCGCCGAAAACCTGATCGGAAAGGGAGACATGCTGTTCCAGCCGATCGACGCCATCAAGCCAGTGCGCGTTCAGGGATGTTACGTTTCAGAAAAAGAGATCGATGCAGTGTGCAAGTTCTGGCGCGCGCAGCAGCAACCCGAATATGTTTTGAACCCGGTCGACGAAACCGCCCATGACAGCGCGAAAGAGGGAGGCGACTTCGGCGATGAAGTCGATACATTCTGGGAAGACGCCGTAAGGTGGGTTGTCGATCGCGGCCAAGCATCAACATCGATGCTCCAAAGAAAATTCTCTATCGGATTCCAGCGTGCTTCTCGCCTGCTGGACATGATGGAGGAACGCGGTATTGTCGGCCCGCGAGACGGTCCTCGGCCGCGAGAAGTGCTGGTCAATATCATGGATGTGGACGCGCTTTTCGGAGTCGCGCCACGATATGATGTCGGTCGGACCATCGATGACGATCCGATCTAGGCCGTAGGTATAGATATTGGATTTTATTTAATTATTGTGTTTCTTCCCACAATTTCGTTGATCGCTCCGAGGTTGGAGTATTAGAACACGATATCGTGAAAGCGACGCCAGTTGCAGGATAGAATGTGACGGTTCGTCCTCTAACTCTCTCTTTTGCCCCGATGGACCCACATCGTCTGTTGAGCAACGCTGCCAGTTCCTTCTTGATTGGATTATTCCACTCAAGGGCGCAGTCTGACGTCGGCTCGATGCCTCCGGTGGCGGTCCCTCAATACCTGTCTAACCTTGGGTGTATGGGCGCGTGGAGCTTAGACCTTATATCGGAAACTTGGTCACTGTCTTGCTCACTCGTCGAGTCGCTTGGTGGCGGAGCCGAGAATGGAAATCTGGGTCCAGACTGCCTGAATTTTCAGGCCTTTATCCATCCGGACGATAGGGAGTTCTTCGATGAAACCCTGATCGCGGCGAAGCGTCTGCCCGGCTTGCGGGAACTTAAACACCGCATCACCCTTGGCCAAGGGGGCTGCGTTGGAGTCAGGTCTTACATTTACGGCCTTGGAACGGCAATCGGAGCGACATGCCTCGTCGGAATCATTTTCGACACAACACATGAGAGCCAGGCTGCCCATAGCTTGCGAGCCATGAACGAGCGTTCCAAGTTGGCGCTTCGAGAAAGCCAAGACGGGCTCTTCGACTGGAATATTCCTACCGGGCGCGTTTCCTACAACGTTAAAGCTGCCGAACTCCTGGGGCTCGCTTATGGCCAACTCGAGGATGACTTCGAAAACCTCGTTGCGCTCGTCCACCCCGAGGATCAAGCGAACACCATGGCGACGGTTGAGCGTCACCTGCAAGGTGAATCATCCTTCTTGGAGTGCGAACTGCGGATTCGCTTCGCGGACGGTCAATACCACTGGGTGCAAATTCGCGGCAAGGCACTCTGCAACCTTGATGGCAAGCCCGATAGGCTTGTTGGCCTAAGCACTGATATAAATGCGAGGAAAAGTGCCGAACTAGCTTTGCGCGAGAGCGAAGACTGGTTGCGAGGAGCCGTCGAAGGCAGTTTCGACGCGATACAGATTTTGAAGAGCAAACGGGACGAAGCAGGGGCAATAGTGGACTTCGAACTGCTCGAACTTAACAGTCGGGTAGAGGAGATCGCCGGGAGAAGCAGAGCCGATATGATCGGAAAGCTTCTTTCTGAGGTCCTTCCATCTTGCCGTTCCAATGGCGACTTCGAAAAATACGTTCGCGTTGTCGAATCTAGAATTCCGTTCGAGGAAGAACGCATCGAATCGACGAAGAATCTTGGCACCCGATGGTTTCACATTCAAGGTGTTCCCGTCGGAGACGGTATATCGGTAACGATCGCAGATATTACGGACCGCAAGGAATCTGAGCGTGTGCTAGTCGAAAACCAGCGTTTCATAGAGAAGCTTGCCACGTCACTTCCAGAATTCGTGTACGTCGTCGACGTTCAAGAAACGGTCATCTCGTATCAAAACCGCGACTTTCTTGCGGAGCTTGGGTACCCGTCCGACATGTTCGCCAAGGGCATGCTCTCTTTGTGCGACTTAGTACATCTTGATGATCTTCAAGTCTGCGAAGAACACCGGCAAGCGATTCGCGAGTCCGCTGACGACGACGTGGTCGAAACGACTTGCAGGATCCGAACGGCAAACGACGACTGGAGATGGTTTCAGATACGCAGCGTCGTATTCCGGCGAGACGACCTTGGAGCGCCCCTGGAGGTCATCCGTTCCATCCACGACATATCGGCACGGATGCAGAGCGAAGCCGATCTACGCGAAAAAGTTCGCCAGCTCCGAGTGGCAGAAACCGAACTCAGGGAGCGTCAGACTCAGTTGGAGGAGTTGAACAAGCGGCTGGCGGCCCTTGCAACCACCGACGGCCTGACTGGGCTATACAATTACCGCGCCTTTCAGGAGAAGCTCGCCGAAGAGACAAGACGGGCGCGCAGATACGGTTATCCCCTTTCCGTCGTCTTCGGAGACGTAGACGACTTCAAAGCTTACAACGACAGATTTGGTCACCCGGCCGGCGACGAACGGTTAAGACAGTTTGCTTTGCTGCTAAGGGATAATTCACGCGATTCGGATTTCGTGGCTCGCTACGGCGGCGAGGAATTCGCGATGATCCTCATTAACACGACCGCAAAGGACGCGGCAAAATGCGCCCAACGAGTGGTGGATCAATTAAATCGCGATATTGGCCACAAGCAACTCACGGCGAGTTTCGGATGCGTTCAGCTCGAGCAAGACGACATGTCGACGGACGACCTCATTCGAAGGGCCGACGAATGCCTTTACAGCGCAAAGCGGCAAGGCAAGAATCGAGTTATCGTGTCTACAAATGCCACAAACGTGGTAGCAAAAACTCTTTAGTTGGCGAGACCGGGTAAAAGCGGTCTATGGTGTTCCTCGTTTCCCTTGCTCTCTACCTGCAAGTGCCGGTTGATCTAACGCGGCAAATTCAGCCCGATCGCATGAGAGAGGTCGTTGCGCACCTTTCGGCGATGCCGAACCGCAATACGAATAATGCGACGCTCACTGAAGCGGCTCAGTATATTGCCGAACAGTATCGAAAGATCCCGGGGCTGCAGGTTGAGATCATGAAGTACACGTTGCCAAAGGGGTCGCGTATACCGGTCGAGAAAGGGGTGGTTGAGGTAGTTGCGACTCTGCCGGGTGAAACGGACAGGCGGGTGATCGTCGGCGGCCACTTCGATTCGATCAATATGCAAGAACCGGCCAACCTCGACGCCGTCGCGCCGGGAGCGAACGATGACCTAAGCGGCATGTCTCAAGCCATGGAGTGCGCACGAGTTATGGCGCAATACAAGTGGAAAAACACGCTGGTATTTGTGGCATTCAGCGGCGAAGAGCAAGGGCTCTACGGCTCGAGAGCACTGGCAAGAAGGGCAAAGGCTGAAGGTTGGAAGATCGACGCAGTGCTAAGCAGCGACATTGTCGGTTCCAGCGTCAGCCTCAACGGCCAATCAGACAAGCACCATGTTCGTGTTTTCAGCGAAGAGAGCCCGTTGCACAATAGCCGCGAGTTGGCCAGATTCATCGAGTGGAATTCCCGAGGGAAGCTGCGAGGCTTTAGCCCGACCCTCGTGTTTCGCCGTGATCGATTTCAGCGTGGTGGCGATCACTCGTCGTTTAACGCCGAGGGTTACACCGCAGTCCGGTTCACGGAAGCGTTTGAGGAGTTCACGCGCCAGCACACGAAAGACGATCGGCTGGAATTTGTCGATTTCAACTATCTCGCCAACGTGGCCCGCCTGAACCTGCTGACTGCGGCAGCGTTGGCGAACGCCGGCCCAAACCCGGAAAACGTGCGCATGGCCCCGCGCCAAGCTCACGACACGATTATCCGCTGGACGCCCGCAGCCGGTCAGAAATACACCGTGTATTGGCGAGAAACCAATAGCCCAATATGGAAAGCCTCCCGAGAAGTCGACGCCGGCAAGGGTGAAGCCACGATCGAGAAAATCAACAAAGACGACTACTTCTTCGCCGTAGGAGCCACAGGCGGTGTACCGATAGAAGCGAAGTAGAGTCAGAACCCCCTCGCCCATTTGGTTCGTAATGGGAGAGGGGCAGGGAGTGAAGGGAAAAGAAACTAGCAAATAGAACCCACTCTCTAGGTGAAACAGCGGCCTTAATCCAATATCAGGAGAAGCTCAACCGTTTCCGGAACCCTCATCCCAAACCCTTCTCCCTTTTCGCACGAACCATCAAAAAAGGAGAAGGGCCCCTCGCCTGTTTCGATGGCTCGTGCGAAATGGGAGAGGGGGAAGGGGGTGAGGGAAAAGAAACTTGCAAATAGAACCCAACCCGTAGATGAAGCAGCAGCCTTAAACCAATACTAGGTGAGGCCCAAAGTTCCCGGAACCCTCATCCCAAACCCTTCTCCCTTTTCGCACGAAACATCAAAAAGGGAGAAGGGCCCCGGACTTGGCCGAAGCGAAAACTTCGACCGCCTTCTTGACCGCCTCATCCGTCGCGCCTTGCACATACAACGTCGGACCGGCTATTGAAACGTCTGGCGTGACGCCGACGCCCTCCAGCCTGGTACCTCGTATCGTGACGTAGTCCGAGACGGGGTACTGGAACATGAACCCATTGGTCGCCGATATGTATTGCGAAACGAGGACGGCGCCGGCGGATTTGGTTCCGACGACAGTGGCCCCGATGGTGTCTCGCAGGCCGGCCGCCACGATCTCCGCGGCACTGCCAGACATGCCATTAACCAGCACGACGACATGGCCCTTATACAAGGGCAGCGTTTCGCTCGGAGTGGCACGCAGCTTCCTGGGTGACCAAGCGGCGATGCTGGCCAAATCCGTCGAGCTCCCTTTCGTGGCGGCGACATAGTCGTCCACCATTCGGCGATCGATAAACGTACCGACCGGCTTGGTTGGGGACACGAACAATCCAAGCAGTTTTCGAAAATTCGCGATCGATCCTCCGCCGTTGTCGCGCAAATCGAGGATCAAATTGGCGCTCCCTTCCGCCTGTTTCATTAACTCCTCGACATGTTCGTGCTTGTACGTGTAGTCGAACGTGTAGATGGCAAGTCTCGCTGTGTTCTTGTCGATCCACGTCAGTTCTTCCGGCCGAACTGTGGAGAACTTCCGCCTTGTGAGGATGTATTCCTCGGTTGTCTTGTTCGCGTGACGGACCGTGAGGGTGACATCGCTTCCCTCTTTCCCTGCAATTGCGGCGCCCCCGCCCCCTTCTTTCCCGTCGACGGCAATGATCAGGTCGCCAGGTACGATACCGCCTCGTTCCGCCGGCGCATCTGGAACTGTTCTTGTGACGAGAAGCCCATCCGGCGTTCGTTGCGAACTAAGGCCGACGCCGACGGTTTCACCGCTCTGCATCATCGCCGCCACTCGGGGTGAAGTCAGCGCCGTATGGGTCGCCCCAAACTTTCTCAATGCCGAATTAACGGCGCGTTGGAATTCGTCGTCGTTTTTGGCGGCATCGATCTTCTCCTGCTCCTGCTTCAAGATTTCGGGCCACTTCTTGAAGTCGAGCCCGGGCACAAAGGCACTCTTGGTAATTACGTCTGAAATCTGGTCCAGCACCTCTTGCTTGGCAAGCGGGTTGAGCTCAATCGACTGCCCAAAACCATGGGCGGCCAACGCGAAAAGGAAGATAAATCCGGCAGGCTTTAGCCGGAACAAACCACCAAGACTCACTAGCCGATCCCCGCAACCTTCGTCTTTGCCTGGGCAAAATAGGCGACCGCTTTATCGATCCCGTCGTCACGCGCATTGGGAGTTCGCAAGTTGACATCCTGGGCATCGATATCGGGAGTCACTCCATTGCCTTCAAGCCTTACGCCTTTGATGGTGATGTAGTCCTCTATCGGATACTGGAGCATAAATCCGTTCGAAGCGGGGTCGATGACCGAAGCTAAAACGGCTCCCGCCGACTTTGTGCCAATGACCGGAGCGCCCAACACGTCATGCAAGGCTGCGGCGACGATCTCGGATGCGCTTCCAGAAAACTTGTTTATCAGCACGGCCACATGCCCTGCGTAGATCGGCGTGTAGTCTCGATGAGTCGGCCTCAGTTTTTTCTCGCTCCATTCGGCGATAGCGGCAAGATCGGTACCGCTTCCTCCCGTACTTTCAATGTAGTCGGCTACGGTCGACCGATTGATAAAGGTGCCGACTGCTTTGCTATCGGGCATAAGCAATCCAAGGAGGTGCTGCAAATTCGCGACCGCTCCTCCACCGTTGAATCGGAGATCGATGACAAGATTCTTTGCCTTCATGGCTTCCCGCATGAACTCGACGATCTTCGGCTTTTCGTAACCGGCTTCAAACGAGTAGACCTTGAGTTGCGCTGTGTCTTTATCGATCCAAACAAGCTCAGGAGAACGCAACGTCGAATACTTCTGGCGGATGAGTTTGTAATCCTCGATCTTGCCATCGGCGTGCTTCACCTTGATCGCCATCTCGGTGCCTTCATCCCCCATCATATTGGGAGATGTCGAAATCGGCTTTCCTTCAAATTCAATGATCGTGTCGCCGACAACAAGCCCTGCCTTTTCAGCGGGACCGTCCTTGATAACGCGAACGATAACAAGCCCCTCCGGGACGATTTGCGTACTGATCCCCACGCCGACGTTCGCCCCCGTTCTCCGAACCTGAGACATCCGAGGCGTCATCAGAACGGCGTGGCTGGCGCCAAATTTCCGAAGCGCATTGTTCACGGCGCTGCGGAACTCCTCGTCATCCTTGGCCGCGTCTATCGCCGGCTTTTGATCTTGGACGACATCATCCCATTTCGCAAAGTCAATCCCGGGAACAAATGCGCTCTGGCTTAGGATCGAAGCCACTTTGTCCAGGACCTCTTGTTTGACCTTTGGGTTGTCGTCAACAGTCTGGGCGAGGGCGGAACTGGCAAGAAGCAACATGCCAAGAGCCGCACCCATTTTGAGGCGATAGAAAGCACGACTGACGTTCATGTCCTATTCATCTACGATTGTGTGCGTGATCCGTGCGGCTCGGTTAGAGTTTTCGAAGGCCAAGCGGACGTTTGGTCTTGCTATTCCTCGGATACTTCGACTCGGATACCGATCTGCCCGATGATCTCTGCAGCGGTTTGGCAAACCTCTTCCCCGCCATGGTGTACGACAGACTTGCCGAGGTTATCGACTTCCCAAGTTTCCATGTCCGCCTCTTCCTCCGAGCAGCCGGTCGCCACCATGAGGATATGCACGACTTCGTCCCAGGTGTTGTATTCGTTGTTGTAAACGGTGACGATCCAATGCTCCCCGCCGCCGGTCTGGTACTCGAATATCTTCGGGGCTTCGATCGTGCCGGGCGCTGCCATTAGTCGTTCCATTCTCGAGCAACCTCCGTCTTGATGCCGACGGAAGCGATGATCCTCGCCGCCTCTTCGCATTCGATTTTTGTGGCAAAGTGAACTGCGGCTTTACCAAAGGTGTGCGCTTCCCACATTTCGATTTCAGCCTCCTGCTCGTTGCACCCGGTAGCCACCATCAGAATCTCGACAACTTCCTCCATCGAGTTCGTCTCGTTGTTGAAGATTACAACCATCCATCGGCCGGCACCGACGTCGGCTCCCAGAAGTTCCAATTCTAGCAGTGAATGGCTCATCGCGATCTCACGGCACTATGCCCTACACCTATTTTGATTCCATCTTGGCAACTCCGCGTATATTTTAAGACGCATTTCGACGGGTTCGACTTAATAGGAGCGCTCGAAAAGCAAGTAAAACTACGAGCAGCCAGGCCGGCACCGCAAGGAAGACGCCCGTCATAAAGCCTGGCGGAACGTAGTTCAATTCGATTTGATGGTCACCGGCGGGCAGTTCGATCTCCATCCAGGTCGTTCCGCCCATCGGCACGTGAGCGCCATCGACCTTCGGCGCCCAGCCTGGCATGTTGCGGTCGCGGATCGTCAACTTACCGGGACCCGTGGCGTGAAGCCTCAAAGACGAATACGACTCGTGATCGATGACCGCTGGACCTTTTGGGGTCGAAGCGCGTCCAGGACCGGGAAGCTTTGCCTTTATGAGATTGTTGTCCGTTCGCGAGTCATCAAGGCCCGGAATCGGTTTATCAGACCAGACTTCGGTAACTCCCGCGTCAGCCACTTTTTTCCAATCCGCCTTCGGTTTGATAAACATGATGTTGCCGTTCTCATCGGGTGAGGCGCCCCCGCCGTCGATGTCCAGCAACATTCCAACCGTATCTCGATGGAGCAAGGAGTCATAGCCATCAAGGCTATGGATCCGATTCAGCGCGGCCAGGTTAGGTGGTAGGGTGGCGTGAGGAGTCTGGAGAAAATTCCAAGCCCCGTTTATCGGCGCGATCCGCTGGAATCCCACGTCGTTCTTGACTTCGAGATTTGGCCTTCCGGTTTGGATAAGCGACATGCCAAAGAATGCAAGACAGCCAAGAATGGGAATCGAAACAAGCAGCGCCTTGCTGCGTATGGTCTGCTCCCACGAGGCAAGTGCGATCGCCATGATCGCAAGAAGCGAGATTCCGATGCCGCTGCTGAATGCGGCCGACTCGGCTTGGGCCTTCAATCCATCGATCAATTCCGGGCTAAGCCCGTGTCGAAGTTCGTAGGAATTCTTCAGAAAGGCGCACACCACTACGATCAAAGTGAACGCGCCCACACCGGCGATGAATCGGGTCGAGCGTCTGGCTACGAGTGCCTTGAGCTCCTCAAGCTTCGAAGCAGCGATGCCCGCACCAACGCAACAGGCCAACACAAATAGGCATATGGCACGGCCTGGCGATCCCGAAGCCGACCAGCCCGGCACGCCGAAATACAAGAGCTTGTTGAGGGGTGTCCCCAAGGCCAGCAAGAACCCGACAGCCCCAAAAAGCAGCACTCCCCAGATCGGGTCGCGAAGCTTCGTGAGCACCGGTAAGAAACAGAGGAGCAACAACCCGAACGCGCCCACCCCAATCGCGGATTCGGTGAAATTCGATCCCAGCTTGAGCACAGCCGGATAATATGTGGATATCGGCAGCTGGTCGGAAGCGAGTTGCCGGGGATTCCCCTGAAGGCTGGGAATCACCATTTTCACAAGCTCGTAAGGCTGAATCGCACCCCCGATGTAAGCCCCGTAGCCCGTCTCCGTCGGGATGTTTTTTCGGTGGGAGAATTGGCTGTACTGCAGCGAAGGGAGTAATTGCGGGGCTGCAATGCACAGGCCGATGACGGCGGCCAGCACGACGCGAGCCGTCGAAGCAAGCGCTGTGTATGGCACCGTGGCGGACTTCTCCGTGACGCCGTCCGCGGAGTCGTCTGAACTGACAAGTTCCACCTCCGCATGGGAGAATGGCCTGCTGACGATAAGCCAGAGTAGAAAAAGGCCAACCGCAAAAGAGCCATATGCCACGAACTGAAGGTGTCCGGCAAGCACCATCATTGCAACACTTATAGCCAAGCCCAAGGTTACAAGCACGAGCTGTCGCTTGGATGTCATTTCTTCGGCAAGCAGATCCGATGCGCCTTCCGGCCCAGCAAGGGTGCCGGCGGCCCTGACTAATGCGACGTCCTTATTCCGTTCGAAAATCGCCATAACGGCGGCGAGAATCCATGGCAGCCACGCCAACGTCTCGATGACACTTGGCAAGCCTGTCCAGGCGATCATAAACGTGCTGAGCGAAAAGCTCGCTCCACCGATATATGCGCCGATCTTTTTGGCGCCTAGCGCCAGGCACAGCATGTAGACACCCAACCCTGCCCAGAAGAGGTGGAACCAGGCCAGAAGCGTCATGGCCGTGCCGGTGGGTACGTGGAGAAGGCCCATCAAGATGTGCGGCGGGTAAAACCCTGCCGACTGCGAATTGCCGAGTAGGGGCGTGCCCGCAAGCTGGTAATGGTTCCAAAAAGGCAGTTGCCCTTTCCCCCATGCCTCAAATACCATGTCGCGCCAAACGTAGAACTGCAGCACGCCGTCAGCCTGCAGTACATCCCAGGGCTGGGAGGGCTTCGGACCGTTCCAAGGCGCCATCTGGCGGATCTGGTCGAATGGCCCGATCGCCTCGCCAAGAAACACGGCACGGTACAGCGGGATCAGAGGCAACAGCGCCAACAGGATAACCGCCCAATATCGGCGCCAAAACGGGACTGGCGTTGAATCCTTTGGCATGCTCATGGCTAGTGCCGTCATACCCGATCTCACACGTCTTCGCATGTGCTCACTAATTCAGGGCCATCCAGTACAAATCGATTCCGTCTTGCAGGACACCCCCACGAAGTTGGCGAATGCTCCCAATCGGAGAAACCCAAATGGGCAGTGTGTTCGCGAATCTGATCTTGGACGTGGGCGATATCGACCGATCGCTGGCTTTCTACCACGACATGCTCAACTTGCCGATTGAGCGGCAAGAGTGTCTAGAGGGTCACCGCCTCGCATACCTCCACGCCGGCCAAACGCAAATCCTACTGCTTCAGCAGCCGCTCAACGAACAGAATCCGGCCTTGCACCGAAGTGGCGGCCTCGTAATGAAGTTTTATGTGAAGGAGATCTCTAAGGTGGCGAGCACGCTCCAAGAACAGCGTGTTACCGTCCTTCAGGCACTCGAAATGCCTTCCCATGGAGAACGCACTTTTTTGGTTGCCGACCCGGACGGTTACGCCGTTCTGCTCGCCGAGCCTGTCGAGACTCTTAACTAGCTGACGCCTTCAACATCATCGCCGCCATCTTGTTTTCGTCCGGATCGTCCGATGCCCTAAATCGATGTTTCACCGCAATCTGGTCGGCCTCGGGTTTGTTCTGGCTGAGCTTGGCCTTCGCATCGATCCGGTGGACAAGGATTCGAAACACCACGATCCCGGGCAGCAGCTTCTTGAGAAAACTCTTATCCATGCTTTCGGGTTGGGACTCGCCGAGGCTGGGATCAAATGTGCCGACCATCCACTCAAGGTGCTCAAGCGCACTTTCCTCGTCGTCAATCAACTCAACGCTTCCGTAGGCGTGGATGCTGACATAGTTCCAGGTCGGAACATTCGGCCGCGACTCGTAGAACCGAGGCGAGACATATCCGTGGGGACCGGCAAAGATGACAAGCGAGTCTTGATTGGAGGCAAGCGCTTTCCAATGCTGGTTTTGCCTGGCGATATGTCCGCAAAGCACGACGGGATCTTCAGAGCCAACCAAGATGGGCAAGTGGGTTGCGACAGGAACCGAGTCAGCCACCGATACCAGGGTCGCAAACGGATTTTGCCGCATCAATTCGACGATGAGCCGCGGGTCTTCGATCTTGTTTGCGGATGGAATGTACATTGAGCTACTCAGACGGTTTTTCGATCTTCACCTGCGCATCCAGACCGCGAGCCCGTACCAATCGCTCTCGGTAATCGTTAAAAACGCAGATCGATCGCAAACCGAGGACCTGGGCGACCGTCACAGCCGTCTCCCAATCTTGAGGGTTAACTTTCGCGTCTTTACATCGCTTGTTTTCCAAATCGTAACGCGCACAATCACGACAGTACACTTCACGCCACTTCCCAGGACAGATCGATGACACTCACGGCCGCAATACTCAGTCTCGCACTGCACCTTCAAGCAGTCGATAAGCCGTCGATCCAATACTACCAACACGCGTTCACAATTCGTATGCTCGGGCAGTCGACCGACGTCCCACTGGAACCTCCTGCGCCCACCGCCCCAGGGTTTATCGCCTTTCGGAAGAACGATGCCTGGGCCGTTTGGGACGATCGCGGCCTCACCGTCCGTAAGGGCGAACAGTCGCTTACAACCAAGATGCCCGAGATAGCGGTTTCACCCCGGGCATTTTCGCGTGCGGAGATCCTTCGGACATTAGAGCGCGTCAAGAACGGAGACTGTACGAAGGAAGCCAGCGCCTTATCGGGCGCCAAAAGGATCGGGAAGGACGTTTTTTTTCTGCTGCGATGGGAAGACAAGGCAGGCAAGCCGTGGGCGGAGGCGCTTGTTCAAGTCGATCTCTCTATCGACAAACCCAGACCGAAGCTTCTCGGCCGGTTCGGCGGCCTCTCAACCGCAAGCAAGTCGATCGACGACAAGCTGCAGGTCCAACGCGGGGAACTGGCGATCGTCGAGCACGCAGCCGATTCTTGGGGCGTTTCGACCTACGATGCGACCGAAAAGCAGTTTCACACGCAGGCGATGGGCGGAACCCTCATATCGTTCGATTCGGTGCGAGAGTCTCGAGCGCTCTTCGTTGAAACCTCGGCCTACGGCACAACGATTGCGGGACGCCTCAACATCGATACCGGCACGCGCAAGATCCTCTATGAAGGGCACGAAAGGGCTCGGTTTTTAGATGCCTCGTCTCCAGAAATCGTGCTGGCGCCGGCCGGCAGTAAAACAAAGCTGATCAACTGCGCCACTGGCGCGGTCCGCATGATTCCCTACCTGGTCGAGGCCAAACGGGTCGGCAAAAATATTCTGCTATGGACCCCAGCCGAAGATCCAACTGCCGCCTGGCTGATGTCCCCCCTCACATGGGAAACCCTAACAACCTGGCGCTACCAAGAGCGCGGCCCATTATCTAATGCCATCCAGTTTTTGGTCGCTCAGAGTGTTCTGTAGAAGCCGCAGGATGGTTTGTACCTGCGACCTAACCTGCGTCTTGAACTCAATTGGCGTGCCACCGCACGCCCCGATCGCCGGTACGACTCGGCTAGACAAAAACTGGATGGCATTGGACAGGTGTTTCCGCGCTCCGGGGTTACAGAATGGCGCAGGCTTCGTCGAAGTCCAGCCTTGGGTTTCTTGGGAATAGAGCCGAGGCATCTCCGTAGCCGAGGTTGCACACGAAGTTGGCCTTCCACTTGCCGTCCGGAAAGAATTCGGCATTGAGTTTCTCTTGGTCGAATCCTGACATCGGTCCACAGTCAAGCCCCAAGGCGCGGGCGGCGATCATGAAATATGCGCCCTGCAGCGAGCTGTTGCGAAAGGCCGTCTCGTGCGCCAGGGTCGGGTTGTTGGCGAACCAGGGCTTGGCGTCGGCATGCGGAAATAACTTGTGGAGCTTCTCGTAGAATTCGAGGTCGTAGGCGATGATTGCAACAACAGGCGCCGATCGCGTCTTTTCCGCGTTTAAGGGCGCCATGGTGGGCAAGAGCCTCTCCTTGGCTTCATCCGACTTGATGAACAGAATCCGAGCAGGAGAACTGTTGGCACTGGTGGGACCGAATTTGAACAGATCGTACACGTCGTGAAGCAGTTCATCCGACACGGGCTCTGGTAACCACTTGTTATGGGTTCGAGCGTTTCGGAACAGGATATCCAACGCGTTATCGTCTACTTTTAGTGCTTTTTCTTCTACATTACTCATCAGTTAATTCCGACCGCCCAGCGGGCTCGAAAGCTTCTACGCAGTCGCGCCTGCCCACGTCTCACTTACTTTGCGGGCCTTCCCAGTAAACTAGCGCAATGACATTCCCGGAGTTGGTCCAACCGCTGATCGAGCGGAAGGACCTCAGCGAGGCCCAGGCCACGGCCCTCATGACCCATCTCATGAGCGGGGATGCAACCGACGCTCAGATAGGGGCCGTGCTATTCGGCCTGCGCATGAAGGGGTGCACAACTCACGAGATTGCGTCCTTTGCCCGGGTGCTCAGAGCTAAGGCGGCGGCGCTGAATCATTCGTATGACGACCTGGTGGATACCTGCGGGACCGGGGGAGGCACGCTTTCGTTCAATATTTCGACCGCCGCAGCCATTATCGCCTGCGCGGCCGGCGCCAGAATCGCAAAACACGGAAACCGGGCGGTGACCAGTAAGTGCGGCAGCGCAGATGTGCTGGAACACTTGGGGGTCAAAATCGGCGGCGACCCCGAGCAGTTAAGCCACACGCTCGAGACCTCGCATATCGTTTTTCTCTTTGCTCAAGCGCACCATCCCGCATGGCGGTTTGTCGGAAAGGCGCGAAAGGATCTCGGCGTCAGGACGGTTTTTAATCAGTTAGGCCCCTTACTCAATCCGGCCGGAGCCAATCGCCAGTTGATCGGTGTCTACGACCCCGGCCTCATGCGGAGTATGGGGGAAGCTCTTCGCCTGCTCGGCTGTGAGCGCGCTCTGATCGTCCATGGCATGGATGGTCTGGACGAGATTTCGCCGGTTACTCCTACCGAGTACGTTAAAGTCTGGAATGGCAAAGTAACGGCAGGAACGCTGACCCTTGAGGAATTCGGATTGGCGCCCATCGACCCCTCCGCCCTGACTCCGGGAGAAACTTTGGACGAAAACGCGGCAATCCTACGAGAAGCGATTTCCGATCTGGACTCGCCGCGAGCACAGGCAGTTCTTCCCAGCGCGGCGGCGGCGATTTGGATCGCAGGGCTAGAAGACAACCTGCCCGCTGCGGTAGCGAGGGCAAAAGGAGCCATCAAGGCAGGCTTGGCCACGGCGAAACTCGAGCAACTCATTCGGGCAGGTGGAGTTGAATGAGCGTGCTCAAGAAAATCTTCGATCACAAGGCAGCAGAGGTTCAGGAAGCCAAGCAAACAGTTTCAATTGCAGACCTAAAGGCGATGGCCCGCGATGCGGAATCGCCGCGCGGCTTTCGTAGAGCTTTGGCGGCTGCGCCCGGATTGGCGCTCGTCGCCGAGGTCAAGAAGGCCAGCCCTTCCAAGGGCCTCATTCGGGGAGACTTTGACCCGGTGCAGGTCGCTCAGGCGTACGAGCGCGCGGGAGCGCACGCGCTGAGCGTTCTGACCGACGAGGTCTATTTTCAAGGCAGCGCGGAAAACCTCCGGCTGGCAAAACAACACACCGCTTTGCCTTGCTTGAGAAAGGATTTCGTAAACGATGCCTACCAGGTATACGAGGCGAGAGCATGGGGCGCTGATGCAGTTTTGCTTATTGTCGCCGCGCTCTCAAAGTCAGAAATTGCCGATCTTCGAGGGTTGATCGAGGACCTGGGGATGGATGCGCTCGTGGAGGTCCATTCTGAGGAAGAAACGGACACGGCGATCGAACTCAAGTGCCCACTGATTGGAGTCAACAACCGGGATCTGGCCGATTTCGCAACATCGCTTTCCGTAAGCGGGCGGCTGTTGCCGGCCGTAGCCGCATCCGGCGCGCAGGGCATAAGCGAAAGTGCCATTGAGACTCGTGAGGATTGTGATTTCGTCCAAGAGGCCGGAGCCAAGGCAGTGTTGATCGGTACGACGTTTTGCGCGGCGCCAGACATCGAGTCGAAGGTGCGTGAGGTGATGGGCTGGTAACGCGAGTTAAGATCTGCGGATTGACGCGGCCCCAAGACGCCGAGCTTGCGATCGAGCTGGGCGCCGACGCATTAGGGTTCGTTCACGAGCGAGCCAGCAAGCGGTTCATCGGCGACGGCGAACTCAAATGGATTGCGGCTCTGCCTCCGATTCCGCTCAAGATTGCTGTATTCGGAGTTGTCGATAGGCCCATAGTCAGGGGCCTGTTCGACGCCATTCAAGGCGTCGAATGGAATGTATATCCGGAGCCGTCATCGAAACGAATCCATGTCGTTCGCCCCCGCGAGGGGCAAAAACCGGAAGACGTGATGAATGGCGTGGTCCCCGCCTCGGCCGTCCTGATCGACGCTTATTCGAGCGAGGCCTTTGGCGGCACGGGCAAGCGCGTAGATCTAAGTTTCGCGGCTGAAGTCGTCGCCCGATCTCACGTGCCTATCATTCTGGCCGGCGGCCTGAATCCTGAAAACGTCGCGGAGATCATCGCAATTGTCCGCCCGTTTTGCGTCGACGTCAGCAGCGGCGTCGAAGAAAAGCCTGGCGTCAAGGACCCAATCAAAATGCGCGACTTCATCCAAGCCGCAAAACGACTTTAGGGGGCCAAAAACTAAGCTGGGCGCCACTGTGGCGTGAGAAAAGACCAAGGCCGATGTCGTCTAGAGCGGTATCGATGCTGTACGGGCCAATTTGTCGGCATCTTGCCTATTCCTCTTTCCAGCTTTCAAGGTCGAGCGAAAAGCCGGCATCGATCACAAACTGGTAGTGCTTCGTGTTACCGCTCGCCAGAGTCATGCCTCGGTTGATGACATAGGCGGCGATCATCGTATCGCCCTCGCCGATGGGTCTTCCGATCCGCTTCAACGCGCCGTTAGTTTCGGCCACAAGCCAATAATCCTCCGAGGTTGGAACGAGCTCCTCGTGAGCTTTCAGGAATGTCTTTGCCTGATTGATTTGCTTTTTGGCGTCTTTCGCATACAACCCAAACAGGAATTCACTCGCTGTCACGCTGGTGTAGGTGAGCTTGTCGTGATGCTCAAGATACGCCTGAGCGTTGGCCGTGACCGCCTGGTTCTGCTCTTTGTAGATTTCGGACAACGTGTCCGTATCGAGAATGACTTTACGAACCAAAAATGTGCTCCGAACGTTCGCGGCGGGCAGCCATGACGAGGGCCATTGCCTCATCGACCACGGCGGCTTCTTCTGCGCTCATGGGTTCGCTAGGCAGGCCAGGAATCCGGTTCTTGCCATCTTTGCGAGCGGGTGAAACTTGCTTCTGTGCCGCAAGGTCGATGATTGTCTCGACGGCCTGGCTTGGCGTGAGGTGATGCTCGGCGGTAATTGAGGCGATGAGGTGGCCGCGCTGGCTGTCCTCTGGGATATTGAGATGAATCTCGTAGCTCATGGTTTCGGCCTCCTTGGTCGGTTCTTCCCATATTATGACTTCCCGCCTTAATTGTCTTGTAGAAAGCATTGCGCTCCTCGCACCACCATTTGCAACCCAAGTGCCGGTCTGAGGGTAGGATCGTCCCGTATGAACGCTCCCCAAGAGATCGAGGTTTTGATCCGGGCCAAGTATCCGATCCTTTACATCGTGTCATGGGAGGAGAAGCGCGTCGAGGAGGCCCTTCAAAAGGTTTGCTCGAACTTGAACCGCGTTCTTCATACCTGGAGCGTGACGCAGGGCATGAAGCCCGACATAACGCGCCCAAGCGGGTTGTCGCGTCCGACGACCTTGTCAGGCGAACTCGAGGCGCTGGCGACCGTCCACGGAGCCCCTGAATACACGGTGTTCCTGCTCAAAGATTTCCACCCTTACATGAAGGACTACCGGGTCGTTCGCCTACTGCGCGACCTTGCCGTGAAGCTTCGAGGTCGCGCAGAGACCCTTATCCTGATGGGGCCGACCTTAAACCTTCCGACCGACCTTGAAAAGGACATCACCGTCCTCGATTTCGGACTCCCCGAGGCGCAGGATATCGAGGCGACGCTCGATCGGATCACTGCGGCGGTCAAGGGAAACGCGAACATCGACACAACCTTCGAACCAGGGCAAAGGGAAGCGCTCGTCAAGAGTGCGCAAGGCTTGACCCAGGACGAAATTGAGTCCGTATTCGCAAGATCGCTGGTTGAGCGCAGGAAATTCGACCTCGATGTTGTGCTCGAGGAGAAGAAGCAGATCATTCGAAAGTCGGGCTTGCTCGAATACTATGCGCCCGATGCGAAGATCAAAGATGTCGGCGGCCTCGAAGTGCTCAAGGAGTGGCTTGACAAGCGGGCCGAAAGCTTTACGGACAAGGCAAAGGAATTTGGCATCCCCTCCCCAAAGGGCATCCTTCTGCTGGGAGTTCAAGGCTGCGGAAAGTCGCTCGTTGCGAAGGCGGTCGCCTCGCAATGGAATCTCCCTTTGTTGAAATTGGACGTGGGTCGGATTTTCGGCTCCCTCGTAGGCCAAAGCGAGGAGAACATTCGCAGCGCAATCAAGGTGAGCGAGTCGGTTGCGCCATGCATCCTTTGGGCGGACGAGCTTGAAAAGGGGTTCGCGGGCGTCAGCGGAGGAGGCGTCAGCGACAGTGGAACGACGGCTCGCGTGTTCTCCACTTTTCTAACTTGGATGCAGGAAAAGACCGCGCCGGTTTTCCTTATGGCAACTGCGAACGACGTTTCTGCTTTGCCGCCAGAAATGCTTCGAAAAGGGCGATTCGACGAGATCTTCTTCGTCGACTTACCGGACGCGGAAGAGCGTGAGCAGATTTTCGCGATTCATATCGAGAAGCGAAAGCGGGATGTTTCCAAATTCAACCTGAAGGCGCTGGCGAAAGCATCCGAGGGGTTCAGCGGTGCCGAGATCGAACAGGCGATCGTCAGTTCCCTGTACGTCGCGTTCGATGCAAAGCGGGAATTGCTCCAAAAGGATCTGATAGCGGAGGTCAAGTCGTCCGTGCCCTTGAGCGTGATGATGAAAGAAGATATCCAGGAGCTTCGCGAATGGGCAGTTCTTCGAACGCGCCCCGCCTCTCGGAAAGATCCGTCTTAGCTATTGTTGACACCCAAATAAGGAAGTAGCCCGCCCTAACCGGGGTGTGTTAGGAACGGGCTGGAGGGTTTTGAGGATTGGACTTGCGTCATCTAATTCAACGTGTGATTTGCCTATAAGGTTCCATCTACAATCCTCATGCCTATTTTTTGAAGTAAGAGATCTCCTACTGAGCGAGCGTTACTGTAACGTCGCCGGAAATACCGCCAGGGCCGATCGGGACGTTGTTCCACTTCGATGTCATCTTGACCATCACGCAGTCAGACTTTCTAAGCCAGATGAATCCTTCCGTCGATGCACCCGAATCTCCAGATTCTTTAACGGCGATTTTTACCTTCACCGCGTCGATATCGCCGATTTTTTCGTCGCCCACGAACGTGTAGTTAGCTTTGGCGTTGACAGCTCCGGTCGTCTTGTTCTCCTTGATGTCGTACGACCAGGTATCGCCGGCGTTGACGGGTTTGTCGGGTGCGATAAACAGTTCGAGGTTTGCCATTCGATAGGCGTTTTCATCGACCCGATCTCCTTCGATCTTCACCACCTCACCCTTTGCAGTCGACGTCACCGTCGTAGCGCCAGGTCCGGAGCCTTCCGGGGCATCTGCGCCATTGAGCTTCGCGTCGCTCACATCCTCCTTGACGGTGACGTTGCCAGACGCGTCAATCTTGATAACCTTTCTGGTGGAACTTGCGGAGAACTCAATTGGCATCCCTTGGAAATCCAACTTTGCAACCTGTTTGTATTTCAAGACGTCGCCCTCTTTCTGCGAACTCTTGAATGTAAAAGCGTCTCCGGCGCCAAACGCCAGCGACGTGAATAGAACTGCGGCCAGACCAATTCCGAATTTTAATTTCATAATGACTCTCTTATAAGATGCGGCCCCAATCGAGGAAACCGCTGCTCCCAATAGCTTACGGTATCCAAATCCAATTCGTTGAGGAATTTGATCCCTCCCGACTGCTGAGGCGTCACTTGGCCAAACTTGGGCGCTCACAAAATCATTGCTGGCTTTATTCAAGCAATGTCGCGCCTCTGTGGCTAAAATGACTTGTCTCAGATTGTAGGTGACCCATGAATCGAAGAGCATTCACCTTGATTGAATTGTTGGTGGTGATCGCTATCATCGCGATTCTTGCTGCCATCCTCTTCCCCGTCTTCGCCCAGGCGAAGATGGCGGCGAAAAAGACGGCTTGCCTCTCGAATACCAAACAAATCGTACTGTCGGCAATCATGTACGGCGGCGACTTCGACGACTATCTGCCTTTGTCAATCAGCGGCTCCTTCGCCGGGGACCAAGGGCCTCAGCTCGACAGCGTCCTTCCGAATCATGCCGTGACCTGGGTGTTCCTGGTTCAGCCCTACATCAAGACGCTCGCGATGATGGTCGACCCTGGGTTTGGCGATCAACAAGGTATCTGGGGGAACGGCCCGAACGCCTGGTACGGCAACCAGAGCGTATTTCCCCAATTTGGCTACAACTACATGTTTTTGGGCCCGTGGAACGACTGCGACACCGGCCTCGGCCGTTCATTCACGTCCGCCGTTCACCCTTCCACAACCGTGATGTTTACAACATCAGAGGTGGACATGCCGAATCCTACAAAAGGCTGGTATGCCGCGAATGCGCCGGGGGCATGGCCAATCATCGCTCCGGCACCCAATGCCTGCATTTGGTATTTTGGGCAGAACGAGCCCTGGACCGGCAACTGGTCGGCAAACAACCCGGGCACGATCGGCCGCCTGACCTCCAGCGTCCGTACGGCGACCTATAACAACGGCTCCAACGTCGGCTGGGTCGATGGCCATGCCAAATACATGAAAGACACCGCTCTCGCCGCCGGCACCGATTTCAGCACCGCCTCCTACAACAACGCCAACTCCGGCGCCCAGATCACCGACTTAAACGCCTACCTCTGGACGCTGGACGGTACGCTGAACGACCTGGAATTCTGATGGTAAAGCTGAGGCCAATTGTCGCGGTGTTGGTAGCAGTCGCTTGCTGCTCCTGCAACGCTCCTGATCCCGATCCGACGGCGCCTCCCGTGGATTCGAAGCCTGCGAAGATCAACTCGCCCCACAAAAAAGGCTCGGGAGGCATCGCAGACCCAACCGTGCGCCCGGCCCCACCAGGAGTTAAGACCGGGACGCCGTAGCCACCTGCTCTACCTAAGCGGCGCAACCTTTTCGATAAACGCGTCCAAACTCATTGGACCTAGGTCGCCATCTTCTCGGCTTCGAACGCCTACCGTGCCTTGCTCGATATCACGGTCACCCAAGATCAGCATGAAGGGGACCTTTTGGAGTTGGTTCTCGCGAATTTTCTTGCCTAACGTCTCCCTACGGTCGTCCAGAGACACGCGCAGTTTGTGGGTGTCTCGCAGGTTGACCCTAAGGCACTCGGCCGCCTCGACGTGGCGATCGGAAATGGGCAGGATCGCTACCTGGACGGGCGACAGCCAGAAGGGAAAGGCGCCAGCGTATTGCTCGGTTAGCAGGCCGATCATGCGCTCGAGCGACCCGAACGGGGCACGATGAATCATGATCGGGCGATGAGGCTTACTGTCTTCGCCGATGTACTCCAATTCGAAACGCTCCGGAAGGTTGTAGTCGACCTGGACCGTTCCCATTTGCCAGTCGCGACCCAAAGCGTCCTTAATGATCAGGTCGAGCTTGGGACCGTAGAACGCCGCGTCGCCGGGCGACACGAAATACTCCATCCCAATCTTCTGGCAAGCCTGCTCGATCGCCGATGTAGCGGCCGCCCAATTGTCATCGTGGCCGATGTATTTCGCGCTGGCGGGATCCTTCGTGCCGAGGCGAGCGCGGAAGTCCTTTAAGCCAAGGCGGGTCAAAACCGTCTTCATCAGATCCACGACGCCAATGAATTCATCCAAGAGCTGATCGGGACGGACGAACAGGTGGGCGTCGTCTTGCGTAAAGCCACGTGCACGCAAGATGCCGGTGACTTCCCCGCTCTGCTCGTAGCGGTGTACGGTTCCGAATTCGGCGTACCGAATCGGCAGGTCACGATACGAGCGCATCTGAGACTGATAGATCTCGATGTGGAACGGACAGTTCATGGGCTTGAGGATGTAAGTCTCCTTCTCCTCATCCTCCATGAACGGAAACAGCTTGTCCTTAAACGTAATGATGTGCCCAGACTTCTCGTACAGCCTGATAGTGGCAATCTGAGGAGTGATGACCGGCTCGTAGCCGCGCTTAAGCTGTTCTTCTTTAAGGAACGAAACCATCGTGTCTCGCAGCGTCGCGCCTTTGGGCAGCCACAACGGCAGACCGGGACCGACCCTGGGCGAGAACATGAACAGGCCCAACTCCCTGCCCAGAATTCGATGGTCGCGCTTCTTGGCCTCTTCGAGGTTGTGGAGGTGCGTCTCAAGTTCTTCCTGCGATTCAAACGCAGTGCCATATATGCGCGTCAGCTGCTTGTTCTTAACGTCTCCGCGCCAATACGCGCCGGCGATCGACATCAGCTTGAAGTGCTTGATCTCCTTGGTGGTGTCCACGTGGGGGCCGCGGCATAGGTCGATGAAGCGATGCAAGACGCCAGCACGGTCCGTGCGCTGCTGGTCGTAGAAGCTGATCGGCTGGCCGTCGGGTACCGCTTCTAACAATTGAAGCTTATACTCGGCAACTTCGGGGCCTTGGCCCAGCGTCGTCTCTTCAAGGATCTTGGTTCGGGCCTCGTCGCGATCCTCGGCGACGATCCGCACGATGCGCTGATCGAGCTTGGCCAGTTCCTTCATCTTCGCTTCGATCTTGGACAGATCTTCCTCGCGAATCGGAACAGACGAATCGACATCGTAATAGAATCCGTTTTCGATCGGCGGACCGATCGCAAGCTTGATTCCGGGATAAAGCTCCGTAAGAGCTTGGGCCATTAAGTGAGCTGCAGAGTGGCGCAAACGGTAGAGATAACTTTCTTCGTAAACAGGTGCTTCCATAGGTTTTTCCTCCCATACCAAGGGATCGAGTTGTGGGTCTAGATTATACTTGCCCGAACAATCTGCATCAAAATGCAGTCCTAATGAGACGGGGAGCGATCTTCTGGGCTACTGCCCAATTACCAAAGGAAAAGAAAGCCCAGTGACACTGACCGCCCTAGCTCTTGGCCTTGCCGCGCTGCAGACTCAAACGCAAACTGCGACGCCCGACCCTAACGATCCCGTTTTTCAGAACGCGTGGTCTCAATTAGCGCAAGAGCAACAGCTTTATCTGCAGCTGGCTGGAACGGTCACCTATCACGGAAAACAGACCGTCTTGGGTACAGACCTTTACTGGTCGAGCACCGTATCTGGGACCGGGGCGACCGCCTCAACCACCTACCAAGTCGATATCGAGTCACACACCAACGGAGTTCTCACCAAACGGATCGTTGGGGATGGCAACACGCTGTGGAGCTACGACATGCTGCTGCACCAATATTCGGCGACTTCCTACGGCGGCACGCCAGGGCTGGCGCGGCCCACGAATTACCTGCTCAATCTTCTTGAGAGCCTAAATCTGCTTACAATGAGCAACGATGCGTACTTAACGAAGCTCTTGCGGCAGATCTATAATCCGGCCAATACGACCAACGGGCTCTACACTTCGAGCCAGGTAGGCATCAACGAAAACGGTTACACCGGCGCGATTTATTATTCGAGCTGGATGCCGGGAGTGCCTTCGTATCAGTTGCTGCAAGGCAATCAGGTCGCCGATCCGGTTAATCCTGCACAGGTCTACTACCCGTCGGCAAGCGCGGACTACTACGCCTACAATGCTAGCCCCAAGCGCACGATCGTATTCTTATTCAGTCCCGGAACGACGGTCACGGCAAGCGGAACACCGCCTGTTTCCGGATTGACGACTGTCTACTTTAACCAGGCCGAGACCCTTAGCGGTTATACAAGGCTGGTCCAATGGACGATCACGCCGCAACCGGTGACCACGTTCTCAACCAGTCTGTTCCTGCCATACACGGGTCAGCAGATCCAGGGATGGCGACCGGTGGTGGCGCCCAAACCGGTTACCCACTAAGCCTTTCCTTGAATCGATCCCACGCCTCTTCAGTTGGGATTCCTATCATCAGTGGATTCAGGATTCCACCCCGAATCATGGCGGCGAATGAGCGTTCGGGCCGATCAGGTTGGATTAGGTCGATCCACTCATCGGTGCATCTCGCGATGGCGAATCCATGCCATTGGCTTTGAGGAACCATTGCTCGAACCGCCGCTTCAGCCTTCGGCCCAAGGGATTCAAGGATCAGCACGGTAAGGCAATCCACCCCTAAGTCGGCTTCCTCCAGGAGTCTTCGCCAAATACCGAGTTCCGATTGAGCCCGGGGATCGAAGCCGCCCATCAAAATGCCGGCAAAGGTTTCATCGATCAAAATGCCGTCAAGGGTCGTGGCGCGGAACGGAGGCGCCACGACCGCTTCCAGCTCCCTGGTGCAGTAGCCTACACGCCAAATCACTGCTTGAGGGCGTTCGCGACGGCGTCGTCCAGCTGCGGATCGGCGCCGTCCGGGTCCGCCCCTTCAGTTACGTACACGACTCGGCCATCCTTGCCGACCACGAACGTCGTCGGAAACCCTGTGATGCCACAGTGTGTGTTCGCTTCCTTGAGATCGTCGGTGTACATCGGAAAAGTGAGCTTTTCTTGTTCCTCGAAGCCATTTATTTTCGCCGTGGATTCATTCGAGATCGCCATGATCTGAAAGTCCTTGTCCTTGTTTTCGTCCCAAAGGTGTTGCAAATGGGGAAGAGACGCCCGGCAAGGAGCGCACCATGTGGCCCAAAAATCTACAACAATGACCTTGCCTTTAAAATCGGCGAGCGTGACAGGCTTTGAAGGTTCCGAACCCGAAAAGACGTGAAACGTCGGTGCGACCGATCCGACCTGCGGCATGCCCCCCTGCTGACCGCAACCGGCCAGAATTGCGCCACTCAAGAGCAGAAACGATACCGACCGGTAAGTCACCCGTGAAAACATATAGCTAGCTTAACCAACGGGGCGGGCGCTCAGTTCGCTTAGCGAACGAAAGTCGTCATGTGGTGCGACGAATTCATGAATCATCTCTTCGTCTCTGCGAAAGAAGAGATGGGCTCCGGCATCCTCTTTGGAGGCGATAATCCGATAATGGTCGTCGCGTATTTGCAGGGCGCAGCAATCGTCCAACCCCACGCCGACGCCGGTCTCCGTCATCATCATCTCCCGAAATTCATTCAGCCGGAATCTTTCGACTTTTGTATGAGGGCAAACTACAAGGTCGACCAGATTCAAACATTCGAGTCGAGCCGTCAACGTATTGGGAACCCGCTCATATTGCGGCCAATCGCTGTTTCCGACTCGGAACCAACAGATAGCGCCGGCGCTAACGCCGCCAACTGGCTTCCCACCCGCAACCAAGCGGCGCAATTCTCTGTCGACGCCGAGTTCGCGCCACTTCGCCAACATCTCCTTCGTGTTGCCGCCTCCCACGTAGATGAGATCGGCAGCTTCCAGCTTTCGCACGATCGTCGGCAACCATCGGTCTTCGGAATACAGTCGCAGGGCGTCTACGTCGCATCCGAGCCGCTCGCCAAACGCAGACTCGACGCTGCGAATGTAATCCTCGCTATCTTGGCTGGCGGTGGGAACGAAAAGAAGCTTGGGGCGGCCAGTGTCGACTAAGCTCAAAAATCGGCGTTCAATCGCCAACGTCTCACCCGTTCGAATTTCTCCTCCGCCAATTGCGACGATATTTCTGCGCACAAACTATTTTGGACCGTCTTCCACGTTTTGAATAACAATACGTCGACGACGGCCCAAAAACCTAGTGCATTAACATAGACTCAGTTGGACTAAGCCTTTAGGTTGCGGCTACTCTACGGAGTCGTCGGATTACGTCTCCAGTCGTTATCGTCATATGTGCGCCACGTCTGGCTGAGATTTCGCCACTTCGCGTGTCCGTCTGCATAGCCAAGATTCACACCACCTGAGACGAACGTCGTCCCACCAGACGTACTGGCTGTCACTACCGCATCGCCATGGTGCGGGAATGGGCGAGACTGAGTTTTGCATGAGAACGATGACGAGGAGTCATCGAATGTCCAGGGCTGGGGGTAAAGTCCGCCGCGGGAAGGGGTCCAGGCGATTCCCGTAAGGCGCGCCGCATCGCCAATCAAGATGAAGTTCGCCGGCTGTCCAACGGACGTCTGAGTGACCGAATCGTTGATGCCAAAATCCGAGAGTCCGGGAACGCTCTCTCCACAAAGGGACACTGCCGAGCCGGTGAAAGAGCCGTCGGCCGAGCCCGACGTGGACGCGGTCTGATAGGCCTGCGCGAAGGGCGCGTTGGCTGCGTTATACAAGGAGCCCTCGATATTCTGGAAGTTGGCTTCATTGAAGTTCGTCCCATAGTCCACGGTCCACCACTGTTCTGGAGCAGGGACAGGCCACTGCTGAGTCGATGGGTCCTTCCAGAGTTGGTCGCTCTTGATGTAAGGGGCAGTAAGAGCGCGGGCTGAGAATGCGGCGGCCTGCGCCTGCGTCTCTGAGGTCGAGTATTGGGGCGAGTTCCGCTCGGTCACTGAGAATATGTAGGTGTCATCGTAGTCGCCGGAGTACATGATGTACGCGAGGTCGACCTGCTTGACGTTAGAGAGCCCTACGGATTTCTTTGCGGCATCCTTCGCCTGGGCGAAGACAGGGAATAGGATCGCTGCAAGGATCGCAATGATCGCGATCACGACAAGCAGTTCGATGAGGGTGAAAGCTCTACGGGAAATCATTTCTATGGTGTCCTATTTGATGGCTGACAGATTTAACCAGACTTAAATGATATATTCTACTATCTATATAGACTAATACGAATCATGGAGCGAATATTGCGCCAGGGGGCGAAAGAATATTAGGCGCGGGTATCCTCTTCGGTCTGAGTGCCTACCGTTATCGAGTCACCCGAAGAAGCTAGGCTCGAGGTTTCTGAAAACGCCACGTCTGTTGTTTGGAAGCTCGCATGGCCCGCTGTTGCGCTTAATTCACTCCAGGTTATTAATCAACTTCTGGACCGTGGATTTATTGGCCACCTGCCTTCCGCCGCATTGACCGCCCACGGTGGCGCGATCAACGTGATGTTCCTCATGTTCTCACTCGCGGTTGCGGTGGCGACGGGGGCGACTGCGTTGGTAAGTCGTGCGTTCGGGGCGGGAGATCCGACCGAGTACCGGTTGGCGAGCCGGCAGGCGATCCGCATCGCGATCATGAGCGGAATCGTGATGGCGCTTGTCACGGCGCTCGGTGCTCCGTTCGTGTCGCACGCGGTTCTGCCTGCACAGGATCACGAGTCGATCGCCTTGATGACGCATTTCCTGGCGGTTTACGCCTTCAGCCTGCCTGCGATCTACATCATCCAAACGTTGGCGGGGTCGCTTCGCGGAATCGGCGACACGAAGAGCCCGATGTATATCTCGGGACTGCAGATCTTAACGCACATGGCGCTGAACTGCTTTCTTATCTTCCCGACTCATACGGTTCGACCCTTCGGCGGACTGTTCTCATTTGTGCTGCCCGGCGCCAACATGGGCCTCGCCGGCGCGGCCACGTCGCTTTCAATCAGTTCTTGCGGCTCGGCGATCGCATACCTTTTTTTCGTGAAGCGCACTCCGCTCGGCAGTCTCTGGGGGCTTCATTTGCCGCAGCTGTCGTGGGTCGTACGAATCCTCAGAATCGCGCTTCCAGCGGCGTTGATGGCAACGCTTCGGGTCATGTCTCTGACCGCCTTTACGGTCATCCTTGCGATGGTGCCGAACGCCTCGACGGCCATTGGGGCGATGAGCACAGCGTTCGCAATCGAATCGGTGATGTTCATGCCGTCCTTCGGCCTTTCCGTCGCGGCGGGGGCCCTCGTAGGCCAAAGCCTTGGGATGAAGCGACCGGATCGCGCCGAGAAGCTTGGCTGGACGGCCTCGAATCATGGCGCAATCGTCACCTTCTGTCTCGCGGTACCGATCTTTTTCGGAGCGCCGACTATCGCCGGAGTCATGCTGGGCGACAAGCCCGAAATGATCGCGATGGCAGTAACCCTCCTTCGATACCTGTGCGCGACGGAGACTCTATTCGCATACGCGATGGTTGTCTTCGGCGCCATGCAAGGTGCTGGCGATACCGTTCGGCCGATGTGGGTATCGGTCATCGCTCTTTGGGGTGTTCGCGTGCCCCTCGCATTTCTTCTCGCCCTCCCGGCAGGTTTCCCCGTCACATCTTGGCTACGTACTCCGGCCGGTTTCGGATTGGGCGCGGGCGGAGCATGGATTGCTATGGCGGTTACGCAAGGTCTTCAAGGCGTCATTGCCCCGTTGCTGTTCAAGCAGGGCGCATGGAAAATGAAGAAGGTTTAAGGATCGCCGCCGCGACATCGATCGCCTGTCGGGCTTCTCTCACATCATGCGCCCGCACGATTCGCACTCCCGAGGCTTGAGCAAGCACTTGCGCGGCAAGACTGCCCGGTAACCGTTGGTCAACAGCCGCACCGCCGGAGTAGACGCCGATTGAACTCTTTCGGCTTACGCCAATGAGGACGGGTAAACCCGTGGCAACAAATTGCGGCAGACCATGCAGTAGTTCGAGATTGTGTATCGGCGTTTTTCCGAATCCGATGCCTGGGTCGAGCCAGATGCGCTCGCGTAGGACGCCGACCCTGCCGGCCATCGTAACCCGATCGAGAAGGAATGCCAACACTTCAGCCACCACATCGTCGTAAACCGGCTTCGCCTGCATCGTCTGGGGCGCGCCCTTCATGTGCATTAAGCACACGGTGCAACCCGCTTCCGCACATACGGCGGCCATCTGCGGATCTTCCAGCGCTGTCACATCGTTTACGATCTGCGCGCCTGCGCTCAAGGCGGCTCTTGCCACAGCGGGCTTACGCGTATCGACCGAGACAGCAATACTCTTTGCGGCCAACGCCTTAATGACGGGCAACACACGTCGAATCTCTTCGTCTTCTGACACGGGATCTGCCCCGGGGCGCGTCGATTCGCCGCCTACGTCCAAGAGATCGGCGCCATCCTCAATCATTCGTATGCCCGCCTCTATGGCGCTTTGGCTTTCAAAGTTGAGGCCGTTCTCGCTGAATGAATCCGGCGTGACGTTGACGATGCCCATCAAAGCGGGCCGGTCAATCGGCAGTTCGAACAATCCTAACGAACCTCGGCCAACTGGAACCGGTCATGCAGCAGCTTGACCGCCCGATTCATCTCCGATTCTGGAATTAAAACGCTAAGCGAGAAATCGCTGTCGCTTGTTTGCAAGACCGTAACTTGACCTTCGGTCAGTGTCGTCAACACATCGAGAAACAGGCCGGCTTGCTGCATGTACTCATGCCCCACAAGCGACACCATCGTGCAGCCTTCGGTCAGGTGGGCGGGGACTCGGTGGACCTGGCCAAAGGCCTCTAGAAGTCTGGCTTGCGTTTCCACCTCTTTGGAGGCCTTCTGGCCGATTTGGAACAGGTAGACGCAGCGGTCGTCCCCGGCTACCGGAATAACCAACCCGTCCAGAACGTTTTCTACGATCGGATATTGCGAGCGAGGAACGGCGAACCCCGTGCTGCTCGGGCTTAGATTGACCATGAAAAGGCCAATGCCGTAGCGCGCCATCGTCTCGTAGATCCGGCTCTCAAGCATCACTCGATCCGCTTCCGTTGCACTCAAAAGATCGAATTGGAGATACACGAGCTTTCCAGTGTGCGTGACTCCTGTCACTCGGCGCCCGGGAAACCTCTCGCGCGGGACAATCTCCGTTCCCTCATCGTCGGTGAAGGTGTTCTTGACCCAAAGCGGTATGCCGTAATGCATGGCGATTTCCGCCGCTCGGGGGTGTACGACTTTGGCGCCCAAGTGGGCAATCTCTGCCACTTCGTCATAAGTGACTTTTCGAAGGGTCGGAGCTTCTTTAACAGCGTCCGGATCGGCGGTTTTGACGCCATCGACATCGGTATAAATCTCAACGGCCTCTGCCTGCAGGGCCGCACCGATTGCAGCGCCGGTCGTATCGGAGCCGCCACGGCCAAGGGTTGTTAATTCACCACCAGGTGCTCCTTCATCGGCGACGAACACGCCCTGGAATCCGCAGACCACGGGAATCTTGCCTCGTTCTAGGCTCTTGAAGATGCTGACGGGGTGAATCGCGACAATCCTCGCGTTTCCATAGACACCGTCGGTTCGAATACCGGCCTGCCCGCCCCGGAACACCTGCGCACTGTGCCCCAGGGTCTTTAGTGTATGGGCGAATATCACCGCCGATAGGATCTCCCCGCACGCAAGCAACAGATCGAGTTCTCTCGGATCCGGCTCTACATTCGGGTCGATTTCGCGAAGTACGTTGATGAGTGTGTCGGTCGCGTAAGGCGCCCCTTTTCGGCCGATCGCGCTCACCACAACCACGGGATAAAACCCTTGTTCCTTGGCTGAAATAACTCGAAGCGCGGATGTCATGCGGGCTTCTGGCTTGCCAACGCTCGTGCCGCCAAACTTCATCACCTTAATCCGCATCGTTCACCACCTGCGTTACTTCCGCACCGACTTGGGCCGAGCCGACCTCAATATGCGATGCAAGGCGATCGGCGTCCTGCTTTTGTACGACCATAAGCATCCTGTCGTGCATATCGCCGACATGGTCGATCCGGATCCCATTGGCTATTGCAGTGTGAACGATGCTGGCAATAAGGCCCTCCTCGTCCCGGATGCTGACGGCGTGAACCAACACAATGCTGCGGTCATGCCGAACGGTGAAATGCATGCCGAGGGGCTTGAGCGCTTCATCCACGATGTTAGCGTCCTGCTCAGGCACCAAAAACGACAGGCCCGAAGGAGTGAGCTTCAAAAAGTCAATGCTGATGCCGCTGGCCGCCACTGCGGACAGCACCTTGAGCCGCTGTGCCATCACATCGTCGCATAGTCGAGAAACGTGGACCTGAGCGAATCCTGGCCGAACTTCGACTCGGCTGACGCCCCTTCGCTTCTCAAATTCCGTCTCTACGGCGGCTTTTCGCGTCACTCTTTCCGACACCGCCTACCGTCCTTCAAGAATCCGCTCCGCCCGCTCCCAAATTAATGAATCCAACTGCATGCCGCTGGCTTTGACATTTGCCTCAACTTGCGCAGCGCTGGTGGCGCCAATGATGACGCTGCTGACCTGCTTTTGTCGCAGGCACCACGCCAATGCAAACTCAGCGAGGCCGAATCCCTGGCTTTCCGCGAACTCTTTCAAGTTCTGAACGTGAGTCAGCGTCTCGTCGTCCATAAATCGCTTCATGAACATGTTGGATGACGTATCTGCCCCGCGCGAACCTTCGGGAGCCGCTAGTCCGGGTTGATACTTCCCAGTCAGTACGCCCTGCGCCAGAGGCGAAAAAACGACGTTGCCGATACCGAACTGCTCGCATGCCTGCAGAACGCCTTCCTCGATTCCGCGCGTCAGCATGTTGTAAATCGGCTGGTTGCTCGCCGGCGGATTGGCGTTGAGCTCTTTGGCGGTATGGACCAGATCGGTTATCTGCTGCCCCGTCCACTCGCTGACGCCCCAGTAAAGTACATCGCCGGCACGTACCAGATCGTCGATCGCGCGTACCGTTTCATCCAGGCACGTCTCGGAATCGAACCGGTGAAACTGCATGATGTCGACGTAGTCGACCTCGAGCCGTTTCAACGAGTTATGTACGGATTCGGTAATGTGCTTTCGACCAAGTCCGCGGTCATTCGGGCGGTCGCTCATCGGGAAATAGCACTTCGTCGCTATCACCAGATCTTCCCGCTTCAACCCCTTGATTCCGCGCCCCAACGACTTTTCAGCTTCGCCGTTGTTGTACACGTCCGCAGTGTCGAAGAAGTTGACGCCGAGGTCGAACGACTTGTGAATGATCTCACTGGTTGAGTCGTCATCGATCGACCTCCCGTGAGTCAGCCAACCGCCGACTCCGACTTCACTGACTCTGACGTTAAAGCGACCTAGCTTTCGGTAATTCACGGCAAAAGGTTACCCGCCAGCACCTACTGCACTTTGAACAGTATCCCCTGCCTAAATCCCTTGACTACTTGGATTCTCTGCTCAGCGACGGCTTCGGCCAACAGCACCATCCATTTATCTTGCCAGTTCTCCATCATCGCCTTTCTTTCGTCGGCGCTGAACGGTGTTGGCAGGCCTTGCAAGCCCATGGCCGCGATCCACTTTTTGGCAAAATCCCGATCCTTCACAAGCGGGCTCAGGCTGATGTAAATGTGGGTAAATCCCTGTTTCTTCATCTCATCGGCGTATGAGGCCCCGTCGTTTAGCGAGTCGTATGGGATCAACATGCTGTGCGGCGGGTTCGCCCAAACATACGGCACGTCCAACAGATAGCCGAACACCTCGTCGTACAGCGCGACCTTGCCCTTCTCGACTTGTTTGTTAATCTCCTGACTAGCCTCATAGAACCCGATGGTTCGAGTCTGATACGCCTCCGGAGATTCGCTTCCCAAGGCAGCCTTTGCCTGGAGCTCAAATCGCTGGCTATACACTATGTAGAACGAGTAGGCCGCCTGGGCCACGACTGCGCCCATGAGCAACCTTCCCACCTTTAGCCTTTCGATTGCGCCGCCGGCCAACACCGCCAGCGGCACGCACAAAGGCACGACGTACCGGCTCTGTTGGCTCAAAAAGAACCACATCAGCATGGTGATTCCCACCACGCCAAGCACCGACGACTCATAGATCTGCAGTCTTCCGCTTAAAGCCCACAGTAAACCGACGACGACCATGACAATTCCGACCGCGCCGAGAGGTGTGCCAAGGCCTTTATCTTCCCTGGGATTGACATATCTCCCAGGCTGGTAGGCAAGGCCAATCACGGCATTTCCCAGCTCGGTAGGTCGGTGCCGCGTCTCTTTGGTGCCGGCTCCAAACGCCTGCTGCTCGTTCCGGTACACATCGGCTCGGCGTTGATCCCAGTTCTTTCCGCCGAGGCGCTCAAAGAAGAAGGGGAAAACCGGATTGCCGGTATACACGATCGACTTCACATACCAAGGGGCGCCAATCGCCACACCGACAAAGCCGATCAATACTGCCGACTTCAAGCCCTCAACCGCCTGCTTACGAACGGCAAAGGATATTAGAACGGCAAGCCCGACCGCTGCTATCGTTTGAAGTCCGGTGTATTTGGTCCCGGCTGCAAACCCCAAACAGATTCCCGACAAAATGAGGTTGGACTTACTTTTCGGGTCCATCACAAAACGAGACGCGAATAGGATTCCTAGGCCGCCGTACAGTCCATGCGGCACGTCGATGTAACCCGTGCCACTCTCCCACATGACAACCGGAATCGTCGAAAATGCGAGTGCCGACCACCAACCTGCGAGGGCTCCGTATCGATTTCGCGTCGCACCGAAGATGGCAAAAATGCCAAACAGAAAAAATGCCAGGACAAATGCCTTGGCGCCGCTTTGCTCGCCCCAAGTCAGCCCCCAGATAAATAGATTCTCGACTGTAAATGGGAAATTGCTCTGGTGGATATAGGGGATGTATTGGATCTGCCCCGCGTGCAGCCAGATCTTTGGCACCGCGAGGTGATAGGCGAGCGTATCCCAATCGAGGGTGTCACTGGGGGCCAGGACGCCTACGAGTGCAAACAACCCGGCGATGGCGATCGCCAATGCAAATAATAGCGAGTTCCCTTGCGGCTTGGCGAAATTGATCTGCCCATCGAGAGCGGACTTTGCGACCAGCGCAAAACCTCCCAACGCAAGCAGGCCGACCACATAAATGCCCCACTTCAAACCATCCGGCATCAAACCGATCGGCAGTGAAATGAGTCCGAGCGCCCCAAGACCGACCAGCCCATGAACGCCATAGATTTCGGCGGGATCGAGTTCGTTGGTCCAGCGCCCGATCAGAAACCGACCAACCCCCATCGCGCCAACCGCGAACAGCAAGGTGATCAAAACTCCGACCATGCTGCATTATGGCTGTCGAGCCGTATGCTATACTTCCTATTCGGCGCGGGCATCGACCCGGGAAACGAATTAGAACAGAGATGAGCGAAGAGACACAGAGACCGCAGCGCGGCGATAACGGAGGCGACAGGCTCGCTATCCCACGCGCAGATAAAGATGCGATGGAGGGTGGCCCCCGTTTTAAGGGCAAGCGCCGTCGCAAAGTCAGCTACCTGACTGCCAACAAGATTTACTATGTCGACTACAAGGAAGTTAACATCCTCCGCCGGTTCCTGAACGACCGCGCGAAGATCCTTCCAAGCCGACAGAGCGGAAACACCGCCGGTCAGCAGCGAATGATCTCCGAGGCGATCCGAAGAGCCAGAGAAATGGCACTTCTTCCGTACGCCATCCAAGAGATGGGTTCCGACCGCCGAGAGTACGGCGCCCGACGAGAGCGCTACTCCCCACGCCAGTCCGAGCAGCAACAAGCCCCCCAGCAATCAGCGGATAAAGAGTAAGGATCGAAAGAGCCAGCAAAACAGGGATCGAGGCAAACGCCTCGATCCCGTTTTTTTTTTTTTTTTGCAGCCCCCAACGGGGCGAGCGATTATCCAGCGAAGGGTGAGCGCAGCGAACCCTGGTAACCATCCCACGGTGTTTCAGCCCCAACGGGGCGAGGAATTATCCAGCGAAGGGTGAGCGCAGCGAGCCCTGGTAACCATCCCCACGGTGTTTCAGCCCCAACGGGGCGAGCGATTATCCAGCGAAGGGTGAGCGCAGCGAGCCCTGGTAACCATCCCACAAGTGTTTCAGCCCCAACGGGGCGAGCGATTATCCAGCGAAGGGTGAGCGCAGCGAGCCCTGGTAACCATCCCACGGTGTTTCAGCCCCAACGGGGCGAACAATTATCCAGCGAAGGGTGAGCGCAGCGAACCCTGGTAACCATCCCCACGTGTGTTGCAGCCCCAACGGGGCGAGCGATTATCCAGCGAAGGGTGAGCGCAGCGAGCCCTGGTAAACCATCCCCACGGGTGTTTTAGGTCCAATCGGCCTATGGGGCCGCCATAACGGACACCGTCCCTGATAACCATCAATCGCATATCATCTACCAATGCCACAATCCCTTTCTGCAGTTTATGTCCACATTGTCTTCTCAACGCGCGACCGAATCGCGTTTCTGACCGACAAATCCCTGAGGGGCCGGCTCCACGCTGGGCTCGCAACGATCTCGAATCGCTTGGGGTGCACCACCGTAATCGTCGGCGGCGTCGAAGACCATGTTCACCTTTTGGTGCGGCAGTCGCCCAAAATCTGCCTCGCCGACTTCATTCGCGATGTCAAAAGCACATCTACACCGTTCCTTAAGAAGCAAGGCGGCGCGCTGTCCGGGTTTGGTTGGCAGGCAGGGTACGGTGCCTTTTCCGTCAGCGCCCGAGACCTGAACGCCGTTCGGCATTATATCGAGAACCAAGAGGAACACCACAGAAACGAGTCATTTCAAGACGAGTTGCGCCGTGTCCTGCTTGAGAATGACCTCGAATGGGACGAACGATACCTCTGGTCATGAAGGCGGCCCGTTGGGTCGAATGGACCGCCCCTTCAGGGTGGGTTCGGTTTGTGTGATGGTTTAGAACCAGGGCTCGCTGCGCTCACCCTTCGCTGGATAATCGCTCGCCCCGTTGGGGCTGAGATTTCGGGTGTGGGCGATGGTTACCGATTTCCGATTTCCAGGGCTCGCTGCGCTCACCCTTCGCTGGATAATGGCTCGCCCCGTTGGGGCTGAGATTTCGGGTGTGGGCGATGGTTACCGATTTCCGATTTCCAGGGCTCGCTGCGCTTACCCTTCGCTGGATAATTGCTCGCCCCGTTGGGGCTGCAACGTGGGGTGTGGGAGATGTTCTAACCGAGGATGGTTTTGCCGAAGAGCGACGCCACCCACTCGACGGCCATTTTGGCGGTTTCGTTTTGCGAGTCGAAGAGGGGATTGGTCTCGACTACGTCGACGCCGACCAAACGGTAAGGGCAGCCCCTGGTATCCAGGGCTTCGCGGATCAATTCGGCGGTGAGATGAGCTTCGCGGTAGGTCAGCCCACCGCGGACCCCGGTGCCGGTGCCTGGCGCGAGAACGGGGTCCAGCGCGTCGACGTCGAATGAGATCCACAGTTGGCGAACGCCCGACCTCCGCAGCCAGTCGTCGATCCGGGCAACCGTGGCCTCAATCCCTCGCCGGTCGATGTCGTGCATGGTGATCGGGCAACCTGCCAGACGGCTCCGCTCGGCAGGGTCAACGTCGCGGATGCCGTACCATATGGTCGCCTCAAGGTCTAGCTTTCTTTTCGGGACCAGGGCTGACTGAAACTCGCGCCACTCCTTGTCGATGAGTCCCTTCTTGCCGCTCGGCAAGCCGGCAAGCGCTGCGATAGGCATGCCATGCAGGTTGCCGGAGTCTGTCGTGCCCGGCGAATTGATGTCCGCGTGGGCGTCGATCCAAAGCAGGCCGAGGTCGCCTTCAAAAAACTCTAATGCGGCGCCGACGCCGCCCACGGCCACCGTGTGCTCACCCCCGATGACAACAGGGATGCGCCCGCGAGAGAGAGTTTCCAGCCCCATCGCGCGTAACTCCTTGACGCAGGCGAGAAGCGGCTGAAAGTTGCGCAGGCCATCCGATTCCACGGCCGGCAACGCCGATACATCCCCGCGGTCGGAAACCTGCAGCCTCAAAGCTTCGAGAGCTTCCACCAAACCTGCCAAACGGACCGCGGCGGGCCCGAGGCGGCTTCCCAGGCGCTTTCCGCAAAGATCGAACGGTGCGCCGATGACATCGATCACGGCCCAGTGTAGCCGGTAAAAGTACACTGTGCCAATGCGAGTCGGCGTCATCGCCATTCAAGGCGATTTTGAAAAGCATGTAAAGGCGCTGAGAGCTTGCGCCATCGATGGCTTGGAGGTGGTCGAAGCGAGGACGCCGCAAGACTTGGCCAGCGTCGAACGAGCCATCATCCCGGGCGGTGAAAGCACCACGGTGGGGCTGCTAATGCAACGATACGGCATGGCAGACGCCTTAAAATCGGCGGCCGCAGATGGGATGCCCATTTGGGGCACATGCATGGGAATGATCATGATGGCGGATGCCATCGAAGGCCGAGATCAATTCAGCCTCGGGCTGCTCCGAATTCAGGTCAAGCGCAACGCATTCGGCGCCCAAGTTCACAGCTTCGAGGACACCGTAGAAGTCGCGGGCCTGGATGAGGCGGTACTCGGCGTGTTTATAAGGGCGCCGGTCATATCCAAAATCCAAGCGCCCGCGGAAATCTTAGCGACGTATCGCGGGCACATTGTCGGAGTGCGGCAGGGAAACCTGCTCGGAACCTCGTTCCATCCCGAACTGACTGACGACACGCGCCTTCACCAATTCTTTCTGAAGCTTTAGTTGGCGCCGAACCTGCGGCCGTTCACAAAGACATCGTCTTTTAGCACCGGGGAAAGAGCTTCCAGCGGCACGTAGAGCACACCGTTAATCTCCAATACCGATCGAGGCAGTTCGATCCTTCTCCCATCGAGTCTTGCCTCCCTCGAATTCAGCGTCAAGCGGATGTTCCTGTCCGGACCGTCGACGTAAATGGTTCGATCCGCGCGGCGATCGACATCCAGCTTCATCTGGTCCGCGGCCGGCTCAAGGGGAACCATCACTGTTTCACCCAGCCGATACGGACGCGCATCGTCGGGAAAACCAAGTTCCCTGTTCTGAAAAGTGAGGTTGAGGTTGCCGTATTCCGGACGACCGACCGGACCATGATAACCGCGAACCGGACCATCCATACCACGATCCAGCCTTCGATTGACGTCGTAGTCGATGGTTACATCGTGGTTGATCAGGGCGCCGACTTTGTCTCCCGGGTTGGCGATTTCGTTTGAATCTCTGGCCCGCTCGGACGCCGCCGCAGACACACCGATCATGGTGCCGATGATGGTGCCCGTTATGCGACGATGGAATATCGAGCCGACGATGAATCCGCCGATGGCTCCGCCCAAAATGTCGTTCTGCTGTTGCCTGAGGTTCTGCTTGGCCATGATCCGGCCATCTCCGTCCCGCGTAATGTAACGGTCGTCAAGTGGGAGCGGGGCAGCATCGAGCGGCACACGAGATCTGTCTGGAAGCAGGATGTCCGTGAACCGCAGGTCCATGCTCGGGGGCCGGTTGCCTCGCGGCGGATGAATTCGGTCGATCTGGCCCAGAATCTCAGTGCCCGGAGGTAGTTGTCCCGTATCGGTGACGCGAACGACGAACGTGTCTCCGGGCCGATTATCCCTGATCGTCAATTTGTCTTCAAAAACCACGGGGATTACGTTGTCGCGTCTAAGGAAAAAGGTGGTAGCGGCGCTTAGTGACGGAAGCGCAGCCAACGCGGCAAACCCAACGAACCCTGTGGACAAGCGCAGGTTAGTCATATTTAGATCCTCTCCTAAAGGGCTATATCGTTATCGACGATCTAGAAGTTTCCACGTTCGAAACGAAGCGAGATATTCAGATCCGCTTTGAGCTTTTTAACCGAATGAAGCTTAAACAAGGGGGCTTGGCCGACTGCATCCAAGTTCAGCCCTTCCACCCAAGCAGGTCCGCTTCCCAGAAGCTTTGGGGCCACGAACAACTCAACCAGATCGACAATTCCGGCCTCGACAAAATGTGCGGCCGTCGACGCGCCGCCTTCGACCATCAAACCGCTCACGCCTTGCTTAAAAAGCGCTGAGCAGAGCTCGGCCAAGTCGAACCCATCCGCCGTCGAGCGCAGGCCGAAAGTGCCGTTAACGACATGCAGCGAGGGCGCGCTGTCGTCGAAGACCTTCCAGTGGGAACCCAGCTTCCCTTTTGGATCGAGCACGATCCGCAGGGGTTGATTCACGACGCCGGGAATTCGCGCGGTCAACTCGGGGTCGTCTGCTTCGACCGTACGCCTGCCGACCAGCACCGCACCACATTCCGCTCTTAGGCGATGGCCGAGTTTCCGCGCGTCCGGCGAGGTAATCCATTTGCTGTCGCCGTTGGGTAGGGCAATGCGCCCGTCCAAAGACATGGCCGCCTTCAGCAGTATTCGAGGACGATTGAGCCGCATCGCGGTCAGGAACTGGTCGTTCGCCGCTGCCGCCTGCTTCTCCAGCAAGCCGGCCTCAACAATGATTCCTTCGCTTTTGAGTCTGTCGATCCCTCCTGCCGCGGCTGGATTCGGATCGCGGCAGGCGATCACCACCCGTTTGACCTGAGCCTCAATCAAGGCTTTGGTACAGGGAGGCGTACGCCCGTGATGATTACAAGGCTCAAGTGAAACGTAGGCGGTCGCCCCTCTCGCCTCACCCTTCGCGATCTTCAGTGCCTCGATCTCGGCGTGGGCTGCGCCGGCATGGTGGTGATAGCCTTCGCCAACGATCTGCTCTTTCAACGCGATGACACAGCCCACATGGGGATTAGGCGCCGGAAAACCCCGCTTGGAAAGCTGAATCGCCCGCCGCATCATGCGGATATCGACTTCACTCCAGATTGCCCTGCCCCCCAGTTCCCTGCTTCCCGGTCTCACGCTTCCCTTCCTCGGCGATCGTGCTCGCGATCAACGCTTTCATGTTCTCCACCGCTTGACGCCGATACTCCTCCTTCGCAATTCGGGTCAGCTTAATGGCTCCGTACCCCGCGCCGGCGACGGTCACGATCAGCATCCCCGTAAAAAAGAGGGCCCATTGGCTGAAGGCAAGCGCTTCCGCGCGCTTTGCCGGGCGGTGCGGCGGCGGGCCCACAATGAGCGGACGCGTCAGCATCAGCGCCAAGGTCGCAATGAGCATCGTCGTCGTAAAGGCCCTCAACCACACAGGAGAACCATCTCCTTGACCGAGTCGGAGAGGGATGCAGCTCTTGCAAGGTGACTGCCTACTACGAAAACGTTGGCTCCCGCCAATCTCGCGATAGGCAGCGTCACCGGGTCGATTCCCCCGTCAACTTCGATATGAAGATCCGGCCGCAACGTACGAAGCTTTGTAACTTTTTCAAGCATCGCGGGCAAAAATTTTTGACCACCCCACCCAGGGTTAACCGTCATGACCAAGACGAGGTCGACAATCTCCAAGATCGATTGCACCATCTCCACAGGCGTACCCGGATTGATGGCAACACCAGCTTGCACACCCATGTCGTGAAGGCTTTGCGCCAGACGATAGCTATGGGCGGTGGCTTCGGCGTGGAAGATGATTCGCCCGCAGCCTGCTGCTGCGAACGCCTCAAATTGTCGCTCCGGCGTTTGAATCATTAGATGGGCTTCGAAAAGCGCATCGACGGTTGGACGAAGCGCCTTGACGTACGAATCGCCAAATGTGATGGGTGGCACGAATTGACCGTCCATAACGTCAAGATGCACGATTGTTGCTCCGCCACCCACAAGGGTCTCGACGGATTGCCTGAGATCGGCCAAATCAAAGGAAAGAATCGACGGCGCCAAATCACAAGTCATCAATTATTCGCTCCCGTGTCGCTCACATCGGGCTGAATGGTGTCGTTGCTCGTGTCGTTTTCTGCATCCATGTCTACCGACTTCACCAACCTCTTATCGTAATAGATGTTGAAAGTGGCTTTCGACTCCTTGCCCCTTGCCGAAACGTCGAACTCGTCCTCTCCGCTATGGCTCTGATCGTAAATGACGGTTGAGCCGCTGTCGTCGAGCATGAGCACCTTAATTCGGGTCGGGTGGTCGACGCCGGTTGGCCGGATATGCAAGGTAAACCGATATGCGCCCTTGTCGCCCGCGTTCGGTGCGCTTGAATCTGTTCCCGGGCCAGTACTCACAAACACCTTGACCAGGCTTTGACGCTGGACCCGCGTCCTTGCATCAGGTTCCGACCGAACGATCAGGCCGGCGGCGATCTTGGCATCCGAAACGCTCTCGATGTTGTCGGTCAGGGTGAGATTCAGCGTGCCCAATAGCGCCTTTGCCTTGTCGACCGTCAGACCGTGTAACTCAGGCACCATCACGTTACGCGTACCCGAACTGACGATAACTGAAATGTGGTCGCCTTCTCGGACCTGTTCGCCGGGACCGGGAACTGCATCCAAGATCGTGTCTTGCTCGACTGTTTCATTCGGTTCGCGCCTGGAAATCCTGAGGGACAGTTTGCTATCTTTCAGGAGGCTCGTGGCTTCGGCAACCGTGCGATTTTTGATGTTGGGCACCTTGACCCAAATCGTCTTGCTCAAGTTCTGAAAGAACCACATTCCCAGGCAAACCAAGAATAATGTCACGGCGACCGTGAACCCAATCAGCATCCAAAGCGGGACATCCCGCTCCTTTCGATGCTTGCCCTTCTTATCAGATTCTTCGGGTTTACGGATCGCCGACATCTTCGGCGCGACAGGCTGAGGGCGCCCCGCAGGCCCTCGACCCGATGGCGCAGGGCTCGGTTGAACCGATTCGGGACGCAGCGGCCATGTAAGCGACCTCCCGAATCTGAGGGCGTCTTGCAGCATCTTTAGATCCGCAAGAGCTTCACCTGCGGAGCCGTACCGGTCCCGCGGTTCCTTGGACATCGCCTTCTTCACGATTTCGTCCAAAACCGATGGAACGGCCAAACTGAACTCGCGAAGGCTCGGCGTAGGAGCCGTAGAGTGCTGAAAGGCCATCGCGAGGGGCGTATCTGCGTGATAAGGCGAGTGGCCCGAGATGAGTTCATAAAGCAATATGCCTACTGCGTAGACGTCTGAGCCGGTGCTTGGCATAGCCCCTCGACTGATTTCGGGGGCGAGATACGGGGCCATTCCAGGCAGCACCATGACGCCCGCGGTCGGGCTCGCCGAATAGGCTTCCCAAACGCCTGTCAACTGAAGCCGGACATCGCCGTCCGCCATAACGGCAAGGTTTTGGGCATTTAGATCGCCGTGCACAAGCCCAGTGCGGTGAATCGCGTCCAAGGCGTGCAAGATACTGATCGCGGTCCCTACCGAAACTGGAATCGAAAATGGCGCCAGCTTTCGAATCCTGTCGGCCAGACTCGGGCCCCTGGTGAGATCTCCCAGCACGAAGGGAGTACCGTCATCCATTTCGACGCTTGTAAGGCGTTCTACATTGGCGGTTTGTATGACCGCATATTTCTGAACTGTAAGGGCCAGACGGTCGATGAACTCTTTCTCATGAGAGAATGGCTGCTTAACGACTCGAATCGAAAGGTCCCGGCCCTGTATCTTGTCTCGAGCGGCATACGTGGCGAAGATAGGCCCATCTTGCATGAGCCCCACTAATTCATAGCGAGCCTTAAAAAGCCTGCCGATCACTTCTCATCCGCCTCTACTTCCTTTATAAAGGCAAAGACGATGCAAACCACCAACAAGAACAAGGCAAGCCACATAACTTGCGGACAATCGACTTTCTCAGCGTATTCTTGGGCCGTTCCTGACAAGGCCGCCCACTGACTCGCCGCATATCCCAAGGGAAGGAGGATCAAAACGGCTACCGACACGAGAGTCCTAATGTTCTTCATGTTGCTCGCATCGCTTCGCGGACTATCTTCTCCGGCACGCCCTCCACAAGTGTACATCGCCCGATATCGGTCAGCAGGCTAAA
>Ga0206967_1011_pt1 | contig 47579 bp, 51 predicted proteins | sample Alteio_BWOrgHeat_24_FD_153259 | JGI IMG/M metagenome (GOLD analysis project Ga0206967, IMG submission 153259) | Enriched cells from forest soil in Barre Woods Harvard Forest LTER site, Petersham, Massachusetts, United States -... | ecosystem: Environmental > Terrestrial > Soil > Temperate forest >...
ATCGATCGAAGACTTTCGGCAGTTTGGATCAGATGAAATTGGACCCCATAAATTAGCTTGTATTGAAAAAATATTATCCGATACTTCGAAAACAAAAGATCCTTCGTATCAATTATCTAGAGCTATACTGAATATCCAAGCCGATGATGCCGATTATATTCCTAAAGTTTCCCATGCTGGACAAATCATCGAAGAGAATAATCAATCTTATCAGTTGATGCATAACGGAGTGAAGATTGTAAAGGATTGCTATTACGATGTCCCCTGGATTACAGACGTCATTTATGCTTTAAGAGGGCATCACGAACCTCAAGAGGAAAAGGTGTTTTATGAAGTTCTTAAATATATTCCAGAAAATGCAACGATGATCGAGCTAGGAGCCTATTGGGGCTACTATTCATTGTGGTTTTCATCCGCCATTCCAGGCGCTAGAAACTATCTCATCGAGCCCGATCTGAAACGGTTGAATGCCGGACGAAAGAATTTTCAATTAAATGGCAGAGAGGGCTTCTTTTATCGGGGTTATGCAGCGATTAAAGATAATGACGATGCTGATTTTACGGGAGCCAGGCAAATTCTGATCGATTCTTTTTTAAAAGAGGAGGGCATTGATCATGTTAATATTCTCCATGCGGATATTCAGGGGGCTGAATATGAAATGCTCCAATCGTGCATCGAATCTATAAAGCAGGATAAAATCGACTATTTTTTCATTTCGACTCATCATTCTTGGATTCATGATGCTTGTTTAAATTTTCTAATTCTATGGGATTTCCAAATTATTGCGGTGCATAGAGACAGTGAAAGTTGTTCAGGCGATGGATTGATTGTAGCCCGGCGAAAAGAAATTCCCGGTCCCGAGAACGTACAAATCAAGAGATATTCCCCATGAAATCTTTCTTTTTCTGTTTTCTTTTCTTTATTCGATTTCTTTTAGCAGATGCGTTTACCTCTGATTTGTATTCAAAAATTAAGGATATTTATGATCCTTCTATTGACGATTACATCGAAATTCAAAACTATCTTTCTTATGAATTTCGTCCGCTTCTCAATCGTTTGGATTCCTGGCAATATAGAGGTAAAGCATTGGAATTTAGATTTATTGGAAGAAATGACGATGAACAAATCGAACACGGAGTGATACCGGTCAATTGCGAGGAAAGCGACAGGAACAACTGCATATTGCTTTATTGTTCCTTCAACCATGAATATCCCAAATGCCTAAAAAAGTTAGTTGAAAGAATTAAGAACTCCGACTTTAAAGGTCATATTATTTATCGCATTGGAGGATGGCCCGACCTGGAAGGAGGTTCTTTGGTTTTCTCGCATATCCCCTATGCCTTCAAAATTTCCAGTTTCAGAGAAGCCCTCAGATTGGGATTTAAAAGAGCCTTTTGGTTAGACGCCTCTGTTGTTCCCGTATGCAGTTTGAATGATATTTTTAAGGTCATTGAGGAAAAAGGATATTTCACTTACGTCTCGCCTTATAATATGAAAGAATTGGCAAATGAAGAAGTTTGCCAAATCATGGGCGTTCCCTATTCCGAGGCTGATCAAATTCCTGCTTTTGTGGCAGGCATCCTGGGATTTAATTTTGAGAATGAAAGAGCTCTCGAAGCGGTTAGACGATGGGTAGATATTACAAAAAATCATGAAGAGGCCTATTTTTCTCCCAGGCAAGATCTTTGTGTAATTTCCATAATTCTTTATCAATTAGGCTTAACAGACGCTAATCAAGGCGGAGAAAAAGCGACGTATGATATCAAAGAGATCGATCGGCCCGGATTACAGTTTTATCTCGATAAATTCGCCACTCAACCAAATTGGCCGAATTAAGATAGATATGCAAGATTATCTCTCTTCCATCCACATATTCCCATTCGAAATCGGATGTCTTTGGATTGGAGAGAATAAATTTTTCTATGTTTGATTTGCTGTAGGTATTTCCGTAGAGAAGCTGTCCAAAAGAATAAGAGGAATTGATGACTTCTTTTTCTTGCGGGTGAATGAAAAAGGTAATGAATACTTCTCGACTGGCTACGCGAATCAGATCCGAGATCGCCTCTTCATACCCGTTTAGATGTTCAAGAATATGACGGGCATAGCATACCTCGTAGCGATTATCGGGGAAAGGGAGAGATTTGATATCTCCTTCGATTATGGGGATGCCTTGGTTTAGCCCACGTGCGACAAGCTTCGGAGTGATGTCTACGCCTAGATACTCAATCGCAATTCCATCGTGTTTGAACCCAAAATAATCTGTGCACAGCCCCGCAGGAACATCTACTATCGAGCGATAGCCCATTTTTTGGACGTGCCGACGCATCAGTACTCGAGAGGTGGAATGAATATCTCCAAGCCATTCATCAAAAGTGGAAATGGAAAGGGTGTTATTAATGTTCTTTTCCCACCACAACTCGTATTCCTCTGCTGGGTGAAGGTCTCCACAAAAAAGCAAAAGAAAGCAGCTTAAATTTCTCATGATCGTCCCTTTAAATGATCGAAAATCTCTTTCCAGGATTGAAGGTTAAATTCATCCAACAGAAAGTATAAAGGTACATCTTCTATCATCTCCATTTTTTCTTGCATGTCCGTTTTTGAAACTAGGATCAACTCAAAATTCAAATGAGGATATCGCCGCTTGAGCGCGTCACGGAGCTCTATGGCAACGTCTTTCTCATTTTTTTCATGTGAATAGTCAAACCAAAAAGAGTCGGGGTAATTCTTCTTATAGAGACGGGAAGGCAATAAGAACCGAATAAAAAATACCTTTCCTTCAAAATTTTCAATCTGCTGCAGCCTCGCGATCCTCCTCGTATATTTTTCCCTCATTTTTGCCAATTCATGTTGAAACTCATCTTCACTAAAAGCCTTTCCAGCTTCATGATCGTAAAGGAATTCGATATGATAAAGAGAATGCATCAGATCTCCAGTTATTGAAGAGCGGATCAGATATTCATCGTTAATGAAATCTTGAAAATTCCTGTCTATCAGTTCGACTAATCCACTATCATCGACACTCAACATCCAATCGAAAGGGAAGGCGGCTTGCCTCAAATTTAAATCCCTTAATCTATTGGCTGGCATACAGTTCGCTCCCAACCCGATAAATAGCGGGCTTTCAAAACAGCTGCAATGTGCAGTTAGGCAGAAACTGATTAAAAATAAAGCCTTTCTCATTTTTCCTCTCCCACAAGCCTCAACAAAGTGGCCAATTTTTCAGAAAATGGTTGAGGCGCAACTTTCAGGAACGGTAAGTATAGAAAAAATAAAATTTGAAATGCAAATTAATTAACAGAGTAATAATTAGCGAAGGGGAAAACGAATTTGAATCAGTTCAAGGGGAGAAACAAGAACTTAGAGTCTCTGAAAATGCTTCATTATTTGAGGTTCTGGCATAGATTTTAGTATCGCCGCATTTGCAGATTTTTGCAAAATTTTTGCTTATTTTATTGCCCTTCAAAGGTAGAATTTCTGCTTACAAAAGTTTGAGGGAGGCTACGAGGTGAAAAAATTGTGTTCTGTGATCATTTACCTCTTTGCAGTGCTAGAGGCAACATTCGTTCATGCAGATCAAATTCTTACAAATCCACTAGCATCTGATGGTTTTGGTTCTCAATTTCGGGCAATAATATATTCGGTTATTTACTCGGAAATGACTAACAAACAGTTTGTTTACACTCCTTTTGTTAGCATGGAGCACAATTATGGTTACGACGTTAAGTTTCTTGAAAAAAAAGAGGAGCTTATCAATTTTATCAATAATTTTGAAATTAACAAAGATATGAATGCGACTCCCTTAAGTCAGCCGGAACTCGTGTATTTCTTTGAAAATCATTCAAATTTTGTTGCTGAGAGTAAATCTTTAAAAAAAATAAAAGCCATATTTAGAGAGAATAAAAACAAGCTGAATTTATTCAATCCTAAAAGATTCAATGTCGCGATTCATTTACGAAGACCAAATCCACATGATAACCGCATTGAAGGGACCGATATTCCCGATGATGTGTATTTAAAAATTATTAAGTTCTTCAGAAATGCTTATGCTCCTGAACATCCATTGTTTCATATTTATTCTCAAGGAGAGGTTGAAATATTTCAAAAAATCTATCAAGGCGACGACATTATTTTCCATATAGATGAATCAATTGAAAATACTTTTACTTCCATGGTGCTAGCTGATGTTTTAGTCATTGGGGCTAGCGCATTTAGCTATGCTGCAGGAATGTTGTCGGAAGGCAAAGTTTATTACTTTATAGATTATCATAAACCATTGCCCAATTGGATTAAATTTAACCTTGATTAATTATTACTGAAATCTTTTCGCGATTTTTATTTTGGGCTGCTGGAAATTTATCTCTTTATTTGATGTCGTGAAAAAAAGTTCTGATTCGCAATACTCTATGAACTCATTGATATTATCAGATTGCAATAAATGCCTTGCACCCTATACAGACCTAATAGTGATATTTTACAAAAATTCTCGTACTAAAACACTCGGCCAAAGGGCTTCCGCCCTTTAGCATTCTTCAAGGGCATTCTTCCAGAAACAAGCTAACTGTTTGTCCGAATACTTCAATTTTCTAGGTATTAGAGACTGCATTTAGAAATGGGAGTTCAATCACTAAAACCTGCATAACTAGGGGGTCTTAAACGATCGAGATCATCCTCAGAAAGATTCGGATCATTTGGGTCGATATCTTTGGACTCTCCGGATACAGAACTCATAGGAGAAGTGTGTAAAGAAGGACCGCCAAGAGTTCCTGATTAACTAGCAGCCATCATTCTTTCCGCATCGGTGCTAGAAGCGGCGGCAGTGGAAGCGGTGACAGGAGTGTCTTGTCGTGCAGATGCAGTGGACGATGCGGCGGCGGCATCTAATGCTGATGTTCTAGCAGCTGCAGAGGAATCATCGGGAGCTGTTGTGTTTGCTGCGGTTCCTAATGAGGTTGAAATTGTAACAGTACCCATATCAAAAAATCTTTTGCAAAAAAATAAAGATGAAAAAGATTACAAAATCTTGATATTTCATGCAATCCTAGAAGAATTTTAAATAGGTTTTTGGAGTTCCATCTGGCTACTTTCAACACGTATCCTGCTTCCGGAGGGGAACCAAAACGCAGAACCGATTGTCATCAGGAGTCCGGCTGCAAGAAGACCATCGATGATAGGCTGGGCGACATGATGTTCGTTCAAGATCCCCGCTGCCACTGCGACCATGGTCAAATTGGGGCATAATAAAAGAAAATAGCGGCGGGGGATCTCCAAACGCCCCTGCCATCTAAAAATCCAATAGCGTATGGCGAAGAGAAGAGCTGAGATGAAAATTCCCAAGGGAAGAAGCAAGGGAAACAAATTGGGGATGGAGATGCGGGATCCCAGACCGATAAAAAAGATCGGGATCAATACATTCTGGGCGATCGGCCGCAATTCATCTTCGAATTTCACCCCGCTATGGGTCGTGGAGCTCATGAAAAGGCCCAAGAAAAAAGCGGTTTTAGCGGCTGAGAGGCCCAATCGATCGCCGATAATAGCGATTGTGAAAAGGACGAGCAGCGTTTGATGGAGCTTCCATTTTCCCTCGATTTCGATCAGGCGGCTCAATTGCCGATAGATTTTTCCTGAAAATAACCGGATCAGAAGAATGAAACCGACAAGGCCAGCGCTATGGAACAGGATTTTAATAGACCATCCATGGACAAAGAAGATATCGGATAGCGCAAGAATAAAGAGCGCGAAAATCTCCAATACGACCATGGCCAAAAGCAATTTTCTCATGGAGGTTTCGTCGATAATCCCTCTTTGGCTTTGGAGCAGGCTGTAGCTAATCCCCAATGAACAGGTGTTGATCCCAGCTCCCGCGACGAGGCCGACGATCGGTCCATAGCCTAAATACATGCTTAAAAGGACAAACAATGGGATTTGAATGAAAAGCCAAGATAAACAAAAAGGGAACGATTTGCGCAGAGTTCCCATCGGAGGAAGATCGATTTCCAGCCCAACCATGAAAAGGAGCAGGACAAAACCCACTTTTCCTACTTCACCCAGCATAAATCGGGTATCGAGCTTTAGAAAATCCCCAAGCAAGACCCCAAGAAGCAAGAAAGCTGAATAAAGAAGCGCAGGACGGTTGATCCAACGGCAAAGGGAAGGAAAAATCAAAATCGCTGCGATCGTAAGGGCGATCGTTTCAATCGTCGTCATAAAATTTATGAGCCAATTTAAAGACTAAGAGGATTCAATTAAAAATCTTTGATCAAGCGGATCATTCCTTCTTGAGACTTATAATAAGAGCCGAATTCGCCATTATATGCAATGCTGAAAGAGAATGGTTTGCATGTTCCCCAGCGCAATAAGTATTCCGCGCCGACTGAGACGAGGTTTTGCGTATTGCGGAACGTCTCCACATTGAACAAAGCGCCAGTCCCTACGATTGACGCGGCGACGGAACCGTTCCCAAAAGCCTTTTTATTCACTAAGCTGATTTTTTCCATGAATAGGCTGCTTGTGTTGCAAGATTCGCTAACTTGATAGATCCCCCTTCGGAGCGAAGAAATTGGGAATTGAGGGACTTTTGCGTCCAATTGAATGAGTCGGCTCGTTAGCCTGGGATGATTTGAGAATAGTGAAGCCGCGTAGGGACGATTTTTAATCCTTCAATATTGGCTTCTAAAAGAACGCTTCGGGCTTTTTCGACAAATTCGATCGAGAACTCTTCTCCAGGGGTGTATACAAGCCCTGCCGACCAAAGCGCATCCGCGATTTTAAATTCGATGAATGGGATATCTCTTTCTTGTTTGATCCAGATCGGATAATCCGCTCCCCAAGAACTCCCATTGGTATAATATTTCCTTCCAACTAGTCCGGCAAACCTTCGGTTCGAATCGTCCGCTAAATCTTGAAAACGTTTGATCGGCTCCGTTTTTTCTCCTCCGAAAGCATGCAGATAAGCCCAGCCATTTTCTTCTGCTTTGCGCCAAAATTCCTCTATGGAACAATGGCTAAGGTCTGCGATCTCCCGCACAGGGACTGTGGTTCCACCCAATTCAAAATTAGCAAGAATGTCGTGATGCCCATCTACAGAAATAAAGCCAAAAGGAGCCTTTACAACCGGGATCGCCTCCTCAAGTTTCAACCAACTCCGCCCTTCATCGTGCTTCAATTTCCATTTTTTCTCGCTTTCATCCCAGACTGCATTCGGTTCCCCCCAGGCTATCTTTTCTTTGACGACTTCAGAGGAGAATCTCGTCTGGGCCGGAAAGATCAGCTCGCAATCCAAATAATAGGGTTCGACCATCTCTGATGGCTTTTGAACTGCCAAGACATTTTCAACTAAATATTGACTTGACGATAATATTTTATTTAAACTTGTCACTTGCATAATTTAAGATAATATATGCCTTAATACATAAAAACAATACAGATAATCCCAAAAAATGGCCCAAGGATCATCTCCTTGTATATAGTTTATAACAGAGCATCGGAAGGAGGAATACGGGCACCCCGAAATAAAAAGAAACTCTCAGTTCCGGGCTGATTAATATGACAAGAAGGCAAAGGACTTGAATCCAGATCGCGAGATGGGTGGATATGGGAAACCAGGAAATCCCGTAAGGGATGATTTTCCGGGTCTGTGCCCGCTTTCTGAATTGCAACTGCGACCAGCAGATCGAAATCCAACAGATCGTTCCCGTAAATCCCGAGAGAGCCAAAAGATTCGTATAGATCTTATTCGCGGGGAAGAAAAAAGTGCAGAAAAGGATGATCCACATCGTCCCTAATGTAACGAGCGTCGCATAGAGAGGAACTCCGGACGCCGTGGTTGCGGCGAGTTTGCGCGGAGCCAGATTTTGTTGCGCCAGCGCATAAAGGCACCGGACAGTTGCATAAATCCCGCTGTTCGCACAGGAAATGGCTCCCACGACAATCAGGAAATTAAAGATATGGGCCGCTGTAAGAAAGCCGTAAAATTCCAAAGCGGATGCGAACACGCTCCCGGAAGAGATATCGGCTTTTTGCCAGGGAAAAATGAGAACGAGCAAAAACGTGGGAATCAGGTAGAGGCCCACAATGCGAAAGAGGACTTTTTTCAGGATCGGAGGGATATGCTTTCTCGGATTTTCCAGTTCCGCAGCCGTCATCCCGATGATTTCAGATCCTTGGAAATTGGAAAGAAGAACGACCATGTTAAAAAAAAGGAGGATGAATCCGTTGGGGAAAAATCCCCCGTTTTTGAGCAGATATTCCGTCCCTAAAAAATGTTCCGTTGGAAACGCCCCTATAAAAATCAAGAAAGCTAAGACCGAAAAACCGATCAGAAGGACAATTTTTACTAAGGAGAACCAAAATTCAGCTTCTCCAAACAATTTGACTTTAGAGAGATTGATCAGGGTGATTACGCCGCCGCAAAGGATAGAAAAAAGATGCTCTGGAACCGACTGGAAAAAATGATGCAGGATGATTCCCGTAGCTAAACATTCGGAAGGGATATAAACGACCCAGCTCGCCCAATAAGACCAGCCGACTCCGATCGAAAATGTAGGGGAAATAAAATCGCGGGCATAGCCGATGAAAGATCCTTGGGACTTCGCATCGATGGCCAATTCTGTCAAACAAGCCAGAACCCAATATGAGATGATCCCGCCGAGGATGTAGGCCAAAAATGCAGCGGGGCCTATTTGCCCCAAAATATAACCGGTCCCTAAGAAATAGGAAGAGCCGATGACTCCACCGAGGGCAATCAAACCCACATGCCGCGATGAGAGGCCTCTTTGCAAAGCGATGCGCATCGACTCGCCTCAACGGTGTTCTGTCTGTTGATCTAAAGCCAAGTTCAGGCGAAGGACGTTGATTCTTTTTTCTCCAAAAATCCCTAAAGAGCGTCCTTCCGTCAACCGGTCAACCAATGCGCTTAAATCGTCTTGAGACAAGTTCCGGGCCGCCGCTATGCGAGCCATTTGAAGCCGGGCGTTTTGTACGCTGATATGAGGATCCAGCCCGCTTCCCGATGCGGTAACCGCATCCGCAGGGACGCGATCTCCGTCTGCAAGGCGATTCGCAGTGCGGTAATCTTTCGCTCTTTGAGTTAAAGTATCGATCAGCTTTTGGGAGGTGGGTCCCAAGTTGCTGCCTGACGAATTGGCTGCATCATAGCCTTTATCCCCTGCAGCTGAAGGGCGAGGATGGAAATATTTCTCGCTGGAAAAACTCTGGGCGATCTGCTCCGATCCCAGGACTATCTGATTGAGTCCATAAATGAGACGTCCGTTGGCTTGACGATGAAAGAGCGCCTGCCCGATTCCCCACATGAAAAGAGGATAAACCACTCCGAGTAAAAAGGTGAGGAGGGCGAGAGCGACCGCTGAAATTTTTAGCGATTCCAGAAATGTTTTCATCTTACACCGCTCCCAGGAAGTTTAAGCATAAGTCGATCAATTTGATCCCGACAAAAGGGACAACGATCCCTCCCAAACCATAAATCAAGAGATTCCGGCGGAGGATCACTTGCGCCCGGTCGGTGATCATTTTGACGCCTCGAAACGCGAGAGGGATGAGCAAGGGGATGATGATGGCATTGAAAATAACCGCGCTCAGCACAGCGCTTTCGGGGGATTCAAGCCCCATCAAATTCAAAGCGCGGATATCGGGGAAATAGGGCATGAGGATAGCGGGGATGATCGCAAAATATTTAGCTACGTCGTTGGCGACGGAAAAAGTGGTCAAAGAACCTCGAGTCATCAGCATTTGTTTTCCGATCTCGATGATTTGGAATAGTTTTTCAGGATGGGAATCGAGATCGATCATATTTCCGGCCTCTTTAGCCGCCTGCGTGCCGGAATTCATTGCGACGCCCACATTCGCTTGGGCCAAAGCCGGCGCGTCGTTGACGCCATCTCCGGTCATGGCGACCATCATCCCTTCTTTCTGGAATTTTTTGACGGTCTCCAGTTTGTGCTCTGGAGAGACTTCTGCGAGGTACTCGTCGACGCCCGCCTCTTTCGCAATCGTTGCGGCGGTGACCGGGTTATCCCCTGTGACCATGACAGTGCGGATCCCCATTTTGCGAAAACGGCCGAAGATCTCGGTCAAGCCCTTTTTTAAAGTGTCTTTGAGCAAGATCGCTCCCAGGACTTTTTGATCGTCGCATACGACGAGAGGAGTCCCTCCCATCTCAGAATATTCTTTGACTTTGGCTGCAATTTCTTGCGGCAGAGGACGCCCTGTGAACTTCACGACGGCATCCACAGAGCCTTTCCGCAATTTTTCCTGCCCAATATTGGCCCCGCTCATTCTCGTTTCGGCCGAAAAGGGGATGAATTTGAATTCAGGAGGATCTTTCGGCAGATGGCCCAAGTGATGCTTTTTTAAATATTCGACGATGCTTCTCCCTTCATCCGTCTGGTCGTGAAGAGAGGTGAAATAGGCCGCGCGCGCAAATTCGGCCACGGTTGCATGAGAGGCTAGGGCCATTTCCGAGGCGCGCCGATGGCCGACAGTGATCGTTCCGGTTTTATCAATCAGGAGAACATCGACGTCCCCGGCCGCTTCGACAGCCTGTCCGCTCATCGCCAAAACATGCTTTTTCATCAGGCGGTTGATCCCTGCAATGCCGATCGCGCTCAAAAGGCCGGCGATGGTCGTTGGGATCAAACAAACCAGCAAAGCCACTAACATGGTAACGGAAAAATCGATCTGGAAATATTTGCCGAAAATCTCCATCGCGACCACGACCGTCAAGAAGATAAAGGTCAATCCCGATAGCAAAATAGTCAAAGCGATCTCGTTGGGTGATTTAGCCCTTTTTGCATTTTCGATGAGGTTGATCATCCGGTCGAGAAAACTATGCCCTGGTTCCGAATGGATTTTGACGAGGATCTGGTCGGAGACGAGTTTTGTGCCTCCCGTGACAGAACTATGGTCGGTTCCAGCCGTCCTGATGACTGGGGCCGATTCACCCGTCACAGAAGATTCGTCGACCGATGCCGACCCTTCGATCACTTCGCCGTCTCCGGGGATGATTTCTCCCGCCGCAACGCGGACGATATCCCCTTTTTTCAACTCTTTCCAGCTCACCGCGCGGAAGTGCCCATCTTTTTGTCTGAGATGGGCCATCGTATCAATGCGGCCCCTTCTCAAAGATTCAGCTTGCGCGCGATTTCTCGATTCTGCGACCGATTCCGCGTAATTCGCAAAAAGGACAGTCAGCCAAAGCCAAATCGTCACCTGCATATAGAATGCCGGATGGCTTTTTGCGAAAAAAATCCATTCCACAGTCGTAATAATGGCGCCGATTTCAGTGATAAACATCACTGGATTGTGAAGCAGCGAAAGAGGATTTAGTTTTTTCAGGGAATCGATAAAAACATTCATGAAAAGAGCTTTCCTTTAAGCATGAAAAACTGTTCGACGATCGGGCCCATAGTCAAAGCCGGGAGGAAAGTCAGGGCGCCCAATAGCAAAATCACTCCGATCAAAAGGGTAATAAAAACCAAGCTCGATACAGGGAAAGATCCCGCAGTTTTGGGATGCAGTTTTTTCTTCGCGAAGGAGCCTGCCAGCGCGATCACGGGCGCCAAAACTAAAAAACGCCCTAAAAATAAAGCTGCCGCCAAAGTCAAATTATATTGGGGCGTATTGGCCGAAAGCCCCCCGAAAGCGCTCCCATTATTCGCGGTGCAAGAGCTAAACGCATACAAGATTTCGCTGAACCCGTGCGGACCCGCATTGCCCAGCCCTTTCACTCCCCAATCCGTGAAACAAGCCAAGGCGCTGAACCCATGGACTACAAGGACGAAAGGCAAAATGGCGAGCATCGTCATTTTGATGTCGAAAGTTTCGATTTTTTTGCCCAAATATTCAGGAGTGCGGCCGATGATGAGCCCGGAAATGAAAATGGCCAGGAAGACAAAAAGCAGCACGCTGTAAAGCCCAGCGCCGACGCCCCCGAAAATCACTTCGCTCAATTGCATGTTCAACATCGGGATGAGTCCGCCAATCGGAGTGAAGGAATCGTGCATGCAATTGACGGCTCCGCAAGACACCACGGTTGTCACACAAGCGTAAAGAGCGGAACCAAAAATCCCGAAACGCTGCTCTTTCCCTTCCCAATTGCTGCCGGAAATGCCTAAAAGGTCCAATTGCGGATTGCCTCTGCTCTCGCAAAAAGCGCACACGAAAACTCCTGCGATGAAGACGGCCGCCAAACTCGCGAAAATGCACCAAGCGTGTCGCGTGTCCTTGACCATACGGCCGAAAGAGTAGATTTGCGCCATAGGGATTAATAAGATCAGCAGCATTTGCAAGTAATTCGCGAGCGGCGTCGGATTTTCATAGGGGTGGGCTGAATTGACATTCGTAAACCCCCCGCCGTTGGTCCCGAGCAATTTAATCGCTTGCTGCGATGCGATAGGTCCCTGGGCAATACTCTGGGTCCCCCCTTCCACCGTTTGCGCATTCACATAGCTCTTGAAATTCTGAGGAACTCCTTGGGAAATAAAAAGAGTTGCGGCCACAATGCAGATAGGCAGCAATAGATAAAGGCTGATCCGCACTAAGTCGGCCCAGAAATTGCCAATCGTCGTTTTACCATGGCTTGCGATCCCTCGAATTAAAGCAGCCGCGGCGGATAATCCGACAGCCGCAGAAACAAAATTTTGGACTGTCAGGGCCGCCATTTGCGAAAAATAAGACATCGTCGATTCGCCGCCATAGCTTTGCCAATCGGTATTCGTCATGAAGCTGAAAGAAGTGTTGATGTTTAAATGCCAGGAAGGCGCCGCAAATTTTTCCGGATTCAGGGGCAAGTAATACTGGAAAGCCAACAAAACGATCACAAATAAAAGAGAAACCAGGCTAAAGCCCAGGATGCACACCAGGTAGTCTTTCCAATTCTGCTCGTGATTTGGATTGATGCCAGACCAGCGGTAGATGCGGGTCTCTATCGGTTTGAATACGGGATCTAGAAAAGTCTTCTCATTTTCCAAAACTTGGACAATATACAAGCCGACCGGTTTGACTAAGAGAAGAAGAACAATTAAAAAGAGCGCTAATTGAAGCCAATCCATTAAAATTTCTCCGGCCAAAGAATAGTCGTCAAAAGATATCCCAGCAGGATGATGGATAGACTCAAAAGAGCAATCTGAAATAGGACCATCTGAAACATGCCTTTATTGCCAGTGCTAACGACTTGAAATACTATTTGTCAACACTTTCTTTAATTCTTGCAGAGCCATTTTTCATGAATCCCCTCTTTTTTTCGCAAAACAATTCAAAAACTTTATTTTAATAATATATAAAATTGACCAAACAGAATAATTCTGTCATAATTATGAATCTAAAATTAAATTTGGTTTTTTTCATGCCAGTTATTCGAGCTGCAATTGAATTTGGATCCGGAGGCGTACGCTTTGCTATTGGAGAAACAGACTTCAATCAAACAAAGATCGAAGCGCTTTATGAACAACGCTATTGCGAAATTCCTTTTATGGAAACCGTCAATAAAAAAGGGATCATTGATGACGAAGTCGCAGCAATTGCTATAGACAAGCTCAAAGAATTCAAAGTATTACTCGATGGATATAACCCTAAAACAATTGTCGCTGTCGCCACAGAGGCATTTCGTGTAGCAAACAACAAAGCAGATCTTCTTAGGATTTTCTCAGAAGCTTTAGGCGTCCAGGTTCATCTTATCGACCAAAAAAAAGAAGGAGAGATTGGTTTTTTAACATTCGCACGCCTAGCCCAGTCAGCCGGCTGCCCCTCTCCCTTGGTTTCTTGGGATACAGGTAAAGGAAGCGAGCAATTAACTTTCTTGGATGCGGAAGGGAAAATGACTGTTTACAAAACATCGATCGGCTATGCAATTGCTGCAGATCAAATTTTTGCCAAAGAAATACGGAAAATCGATCCCCGAAAATCCTATAATCCAATTTCTCAAAAAGAACTGGATCTCTTGATTTCGATTCTTAAAGAACGATTGCCAGAGGCTTCCATTCCACTCAAAGAGGTTGTTTCCAAAGGAAGTGTTATACGTCTTTACACAACTCCTCTTTTCCCCACTTTATTTGGGGTGGATAAAAAACCTCGTGTGGCTCTAGAGCAAATAAAAGAGATCATCTCCCGTTTAGTAGACAAAGATGATGAGGCGATAGAAAAAGAATTTAAAGCGAAACTCCCTTTTCTAGGGCATTTGCCGATTTATATAGCAATGCTTCAAGCTACAATGGAACGCATTGGCATTCCTGAAATCCATTATGTGAATAATCCCTCTCAGAGCGGAAATACTCAGGGGATGCTCCTTTCTCCCGATTTGATCCAGGATTGATCCACGGAATCATTTCAAAACAAACCTATCTGATCGGTTATAAAACCGATTAAGTAGGTACATCATGCAAGAGTATCTTTTTTCAAATAAGAACGCGTCCTCTTCGGCGGCGCATGCGTCTCGATCTATAGCGAAAACCGTTACCAATATTTAGACTTTGCTACATACAAAGAAATCAAACCTATCGAAAAAGCCTCTTCTCTCAGGCAATGGAAATGATTATTTACTTTCTTTCATTAAATATTTAGATTGTGTAAACTCCGAACTTTTTAACAGATACGGAGAAAGTAGATGGCGACTTTAAGTCTAAGAGAACGGAAAGAGGCGGCGGTTTTGCCCCCCATTATTTCCTACGTTGAGGCGGCAAAATCAAGACCTCAAAAATCTTATGGTCGCTGGAATTTTTTTAAAGGCCCCCTTGAAGCTGTTGGGCAAATACTCCGAAATGCCTTTTACTTTCCTATGTATAAGAAAAAAATAGACGCCGAACTTGAGTTAAACCAAAGACTGGCAGAGAAAATCTCGTATGTTTTGCAACATCCGCAGGCCCTTTGCTCCAAAGAATTGCAGGTAGTTCGAGGCTGCTTTTCCGTACGCGATATCGATGTGCAAATAGAGGGCCCTATAATTAGAACCTTTAGGGTACGGCTGTTCGAATCACGAATGCCCATAGGAGAGAAAAAACTTCGGGTTATCTTATTCAGTTTCAATGGAAATACAGAGCATGGAAGAGATATCCCTGTTCGCGCACAAACATGGAATCCATTGAAAATTGAAGAAGTTAGCAAAAGCCCTCTTTCTGTCCTGCAAGCTTTTCAGGCATCCGGAATCCGAATAGACTCCTTGGTTACCACTTCTCTGGGAAATCTAGTCCTGGATGGACTTAAATGTTTCTCTTCAGAATCGACTGCTTCAGATGTTATTCCCTCAACATTGATTATCAATAGAGGATTCACATCAGTAAAGAAAGTTGCGAATCAGCTCTATTCGTTCCCTTTGAATTACATTCTCCATGGAGCAGCGAAATTATGTGGATGGGATGCAGACCCAGAAAAAGGGCTCTTGAATTTTCTCGAGAGAGATTCTCACAGATCTATTCATTCTCCGCGCAATGTGGTCATTATTGAAGCCCAAAAAGATTTTTATTTTTCTGAAAAAGGAGCGCTTAAAGCAGATATCCATGAAAAAATTTCTCAGTTGGGTGTTTCAGTATTCCGGGCAAAATTTTGGCCTTATCCCTTTCATATGCGATCTCATCATGCGCTGTCCTTGGATCACCTTGAAAACAATCCCGAGACGCAGGTAGTTGCAAACACTATGTCGTTTGACTTGGGTCAAGGCGAGAAAATGTCATCGGCAATTGCAAGAAACATTTTCTTCGAAGGTGACGAGGAATGGCATACATGTTTTTGCGTTGGAGGCGCCGATGCCACTCGAGATACTGGAACGGTCCGAGAGGTTATGCCGCTACTATCTGCATTTATTGATGAAGGAGAAAGAAGAGCCCAGAGCAGCGAGACCATTCAGAATGAACCTCACGCCTCATAAGGGCCTTCAGTATTCAATTCTTTGAAGAATGGCCTGCCAGTCCCTTGTCTCTTATTTGAATAGCGGGTTGGTCGCTGCTCTCGTCTCGAAGGCATTTTCTAGGAATAATCCATAAGGTGCTTAATAACGTCTTCATTTTTTGAGTAGAAATGCCAGACACGTATGCGATACGGCTTTTTGAAGCATTGAGGAATTTTTTTCCAAAACTAGATTTTACCCTTTTGATTATTAATCAATCTTTTGAACCACTATACAAAAGAGAATTATCCAACAACATCTTGATGATCCAGGGTCGAACCCATCCATATTTAGATATAGGTGGTCTAGAATCATATAAAAATTTTCTTCAGTCTCTCATAAATAAAAACCCGTTATTTACCAAATAAATAATATAGCCTTTCTCCTTAACCAAGCCAAGCCAGTGCGTAAGCGATTCGCCGTTGCTACCGGGGCGTGCGATTCATTCTTTATGAACCTATCCAAATAAAGCAATTTCGGGCCTTTAGAAAAATCATCTCAAAACTCACCGGAAACCTTTATTTGGATAGGTTCATATTTCAAAAGAGGGCAGAGAACGGAGGAAATAGTTTTTTGTCCAAGAATAGGCTTTGTTTACAGGAATCGCTACGGCAGTTAAGGCAACCGTACTTAACAGGCTAATTCCCATTCCATACAGCATGGCTGCGGGTTGAGGAATTGGTTCTATGCATCTAAGAGCTGTGACTTGAGGAATTGGATTTATGCATCTGAGATAAGGCTTTGCAAGGATTCCGAAGCTCAATCCTAACTGAAGAAAGGTTTTTGGATTTGTACCCGATACTTTTTTCGCAAGGGCGGCTATCCCCCCTAAAGCAGCGGCGCCTAATCCCAACATAATTTTGTTTCTTTCTTCCGGATCGACAAATTTCAAGTCTTTGTTCTTATAATCCCAATTTTGAAAAAAAATAGGGCTTTGCCAGTAGACACAATCAAAATCATAGAGGCCCAGGATGGGAGGAGAAGTCTGCGATAGGAATCGACCATTGTGTCCAGTATCGCATAAACCTGCAGCCGTTGCAAATTCTTCGAATTGTTTTAACGTCTCCTCTTTGGCGGTATCAGATGGAACAGAATTCCATTGGACGAAATTAAATTTTTCTTGAATCTGCGCCAAGCCTTTTGCTGTTGGGAATAAATGAGATTGAGGGAGAGCAATGCGATCAAATGTTGCAGCGAAGCTTCTCAAGTTTTCCAGGTTAACATGGTCGAGTTTAAGATCGTCTTCCCCAGCCCCAGTTCCCTCTCGGTAACCCCAATTGTTTCTTGGAATTTTTATTATCTTTCCAGGGAGTTCGGGATGTTCGAAAGTGATTTTTGACTTTCCGCTTCCTAATTCTGACCAGTTTCCTGTAACTTCCCTATATTTATACATCCATTCAATTTCTTCTCTGTGAGCCTGCAAAAAATCCATTTCATTTGCGGATAAAGGAGTCGAATCCAAGGATAGAAATTTTTTATGGATGCCTGTATGGCTAAAAAAATAATAGGCAGCAGTAGCGATTCCGCCTATCCCCAATAATATTTTGCCAGATCCTTGAAGATAACGTTTTTTTGCAAGGTCTCTGAACCCAAGTTTCGCAATCCAAGAGCCGCACAAGGCTACGGTCAAAGCTTCATGCCCGATTTTTAGCATCCTTGAATCCAAACTGCCCAAAAAAACCGCGATCGCAGCGCTCGCCGTCGATCGAGTTGCTCCCTGAGTAATTTCAGTTAAATTTTTTTGCATTAACCCGCTTCCTATCTGAGAGACCCCTGCAAAGAAGCCTTTCCATGATCCTAAGACCAAAGAGAGTTTCATAAGGCCAGAACAAAAAGCTGGATCCAGACCTATTAAATGACCGCCGAGGTTTGTGGCGGTCAATCCTGAAAACACCCGCCTCATTCCTTGGAAAATATTCCCGCTGGCGATGGCGGCTGACCCTGAGAAGATGTCTGATGACCCATTCCAAACTAGGGATATAGGATTGTAATTAGTTGCCGTCATAATTTTATGTTAATTTTTTATATTTATTATAACAGATTTATTAATATTAAAAACTACAATAATTTATAAAAATAATAGTAATATTATTTGAATTAAGATTCGTTTCGTGGGTGGAGTGGAGGAGCCTTAAAATTTACGAATTCAAAAAAGCCCAACAAAAATATATGGGTAATAGAACATATATAAACCCATGTGAACGAAGCAAGCTTTGAATGGGATGAGAAGAAAAGTTCCGCTAATTGGGCAAAACATGGTGTTTCATTTTTTGACGCACAGCGAGCCTTTCTCGACCTTAACTGTGTTATTGCAGAAAATTTAGAACAAAAATTCAAAAATTTCTTAAAAAGGGCCACTAAATGAAAATCTTTCGGAACATTCTCTAGAATAAGTCATGAATGATCGTTACTTGAGTAAATGTTTCATCTCTTCCAATCCCCATACAATCTCTTTGGCAGCGCACTTATGTACTTTTTCGGCGGGATTCCAATTCGATTTTGATAATTTAAACCATTTATACCCTCCCCAGCAACTAGGTTTTTCTCCATCCTTGAAACTGAAACGATACCAATAACTCCCAAGGTCATTGAAAGGAACCCACCCAATCTTTTCCCCTTGATGAAGCACCGGGTGATAGGTGTGTTCGCTTCCATTATCCCATAGTTCCGTTCTGCCAGGTCCAAACTGAATAGAACCTTTTTTGTCGGTACATTGTGTGAACGCTCTGCATGCGCAGTTGAAAACAAAAATATCTTCTTGGACTTGTCCCGAAACACTCGACATAGCGTTCTCCATTTTCTTAAGGCATTAACAAAAATATTCGTTCAGATTCAGGGAGTCAATTTATTTCAAACATTCAAACGAAAATGTATTCATTTTGATAACATACATGTATGAACAAATTAATTTGACTCGAGCTCAGAGTTCTGCTAAACCATTTTTTCTTAATGAACAGCCCGTCTCTTAACATGCACCTATCAAATCTGTTATATTACCTATTAAATAGGTAGTTTGTGCTTGAATATCTTTTTGCTAACAAAAACGTAGAGAAGATCCTCATGTACCTGTGCTTGCATGGGAAGGCGAATGCAACTGAGCTTAGCCGCACTTTTGATTCGGCTCTCGATCCTATTCAGAAGACCTTGCGAAAATTGGAAGAAGGCGGCCTTCTCGCAAGTTTTCTAGAAGGAAGAACTCGAGTCTTTCAATGGAATCCTCGTTATCCTTTTCTTGAAGAAATCCAGGCTCTTGCGAAGAAAGCGTATAGCTTCTTGCCGCCAGATACTCAAGAAACCCGCTATCAATCCACGAAAAGAAAACGCCCCCGCAAAACAGGTAAACCTCTTTAGGAATCATGGATTTTTCCAGTATGGATGTCAAAGACTTCAGGACCGAGGTTACGCTGTCAAGGATAAAAAATTCTTCTTCGTTTGCTCAATGTCCACTTTGAAGAGATACTTCTTGACTATTCTCGATGGGATCATCCCAGTTGATCACTGTAATTCTTGGGTCGGAAACATCGATCGGGTCTTGGCAGAGGATATGCGGAATTCTATACCATTTGAATCGAGGATACTTGTCAGGATTCATCGAATCAAATTCGTGAGCGTAAAACAGTTTAGTATCTTCAGGAATTTCTTCCATTTCTTGGTAATGGGAAAAAACAATTGGGCAGTATTCCTGTCTCTTTTCTTCATAGGAAGGGAATTGACTGTACTTCGGATATTTGTTATAGTGGGGCCATTTCCAGACCGCAACTCGCTTTTCTTCAAGTACCTCTATGGGGATTTTAAAAAACTGCCGCTTTTTTGCGTGAAAACCTATTTTTAAATATTCCTCATACTGCTTATGCGGATGAATGGGGCTTAAAAAAATCACATCATTCCATAGACAGTTCAGAATGGGAATGACTTGCATGCAGAGATCAATACGTCCCACGTACTTTAACATGGCTTGTTCATAAATTTCAGAAAAGCCTTCGAGTTCTCGCATTCGATTCAGTGGTATGATCCAATGACCAATGAATTTAGACGGCTTCCAATGGTAAACGTATCTGGAAACGGACTTGTTGGCTTGGAGCCTGGATAAGTATTGGGGCGTTTCCCAATAGATTTCGTCACTTTGAACAGGATCAATCACAGATTCAGATTCTACGTCTAGAGTCCGATGGGAAACAGCATCGACTGCTTCGCCTGAGGCTAGAGAACTCGAAAACAGAGAAGGAGCGAGGGCCAAACTACAGATTGAGAGAAAAAACTGCACCATGAACATAATATCTCTCCCTTGTGAAAGGAGGCGATATCCTGCCAGGCTATGCATTCTCAGTCAACTTGAAAGCTCTGACTAAACAGGGTAACCTCATTAAAATTAGAATGTAATTTCACTACATAGACCCCTGGGGCTTCGCGCCTCCGCGGCCCCGCGGGGCTGACTATGGCTGCGGAGAGCGCTCGCTTTGCTCGCTACCCCCATTCCCCTAAGTCGATGCGACTTTGGGGGCCCCTTGGGGCTATTGGAATTTTTGGAAACGCGATCTCTCAAAAGCACCACCATTAGGGCTTATCAGGATATTCTCTTATAGAGAGCAATGCTCTACGTTCCCATTCCGGAAAAGAAATTCTTCGAGCTCGGCCCCCCAGATGAAAAATCAATGACCTTACAATCCGGCAATGCCGATTACCGAATTCCAAGCTCCTTCATACTGCTAGTGAAATGCCTGAAGCCAGAATCGAACTGACGACCTTCGCATTACGAATACTTTGCTCTTTAGCTTTTTATTTTCAGCGATTTAAAATGCAGTCTAGTTCCGATGTCCGGAAAATGTCCGGATTGTACGAAGCCGTATTTTTCAGTACAAGAAGGATTTGGATTCGGGGCTTTTCGGGGGTAAATTACCTTAGACATGTTGCATTTTTCATAAGGGCATTGCTATAATCAGGGTAAATGGATTGGGGGTTACCCGGTCGGCGCTAGACCTCGGAGAAATCCGGGGTCTTTCGCTTTAAGTACATCGTTCGCTTGTTCAAACTTGAACGCAGCATCCCTTACCCCTCGATTTTTGTGAGATCGGAAATCTTTCGGAGATCGAGAATCTTTGTAACTGCGCTATTTAGGGGAAAAATCCTCAATCCCCTTTGCAGATAATTGGGGAATTTATAGAACTTTTGCTCGACAATTTTAAAAGCTAAATTCTCCTCATCGGGCTTAAGAACATATCGGCCAATTGGATAGGCGATTAAATCGGCAATCTGAAGACCGACACTATTTGCTTTTTTGTCTCCAAAAATCAATTTCAAAGGATAATCCTTTTGCGATCCTTTGTTTTTCTCAATGATATTTTGAAAAGCCTGTTCTAGTTCTTTATTTTGGTTGTCCATTCTCGATTCAATGATAACATGCGTGATTCGACCTTTTTGTTTTTTCTCTTGTAAAAATCGATATAAACGCTCGAGGCAATATTCTAGCCCAAGTTCGTATGGGTTTGCTGGATTTATGTACTGTTCTTGCAGCAAACGTTTATCAATTCCTGTTGATATGATTGTAAATGGAGAATTCTTTATTGCTTGGCTCAGGCTATTTATAAATTTTTCTCTCTGGGAAATACCCTGGAGAAAACGAAAACCATCGACCTGAGTTCTGATTTTCTTACTATGAAGAATTGTCATATCATGACCCCAAAAAGCAAATTTGAGGCCTTTTACATGCCTGACGACATCGTTAAGATATTCACGTTTAGAAAAAATGCAAAACGCAAGAACAAAAACAGGATATTCCTTATCCTCAAACGAAAGATCGCCGCTTTCGTCGGCATAAACAATATAATCGCTGTGTATCTCTTGCATTGATTTTCTGAAAACGGACGAGTGTACCATCCAATAAAAAATTACAGCAATCGATTCTTCCAAAAATCCTCAAGGGATCAGTGCGATGACGCGAGCGGGAGCTTCCATGAGATTTTCGACTTTGAGGGGGAGGGCGATTACGATAGCCCCCTTGGGGGGCAGCTGGGAGCAATTGGCGATATTTTCGATGATGTACACGCCTGCATCCATCAGAAGCTTATGACCTGGATAAGTCCCTCCCAATTTCTCTAATGCTAGGGTGTCTATAGCAACTCCTGCGATCTTTCGAGAGCGCAGCAATTCGATAGCTGGGAGTCCGAGGACGGGGAATTTCGTTTCGTTGCGATAGGTCTTGGGATTAGGCCAATGTTTACTCCAACCAGTATACGCAATGACTAGGCTATTTTTGGCAATGGGTCCATAGACAGCTTCATATTTATGAATGTCTTCTGGAGAAATAATCGTGTCAGCAGTTGCTGTTTTAGAAAGATCGATGACATAGGCAGGAACAACTAATTGCTCGAGAGGGAGTGTTTCGGCTGTAAATCCTTTTCCAGAGAAATAAGAAGGCATATCAATGTGAGTTCCAGTGCTGGATTGGATGGTAATCTGATCATTTTCATCCAAGTTGAAACCTTTAGATCCATCCCAGGTAGGCACTTTTGAATTGAGTGAATGAGTGAGATCTATAATTCGTTTAAACAACGGGTTTCCATTCTGTGTATTGGGTCACTTCAGCGTAGAGGACCCCATCGTATTTCCGGATAAAATCTTCGATGGTTTTTGAAGTTTCATGCCGGTCGAGATCTTTGGAATTTTTCCATTTCTGGAGGATCAGGAATTCTCCGTTTTCTTTTATCGGTTCGAAGAGTTCGTATTGCACACATCCTTCTTCTTTTCGGCTCACAGGGACGATATCGTGGAGAGCTTTTTTCAGCTCTAGGGATTTCCCTTGAATTGCTTTAATAACTTCAACGACAACAATCATAATTTCACCCTACAATTTCTTATTAAAGAATGCAATAAAAAGGGATGGGAATGTTTGCAAATATAATAATGAATATGCCTGAAGCCAGAACCCCTCGCGCACGGCTTCGCCGTTGCTGCCTCCTCCCCTGCCCTCCCCTGCGAGGTGCTCCCTGGGTGGTGGCTTAAATCCGCCCGTTTCGGAGCAAGCCATAGTTTGGCTTGCGCGCGGATTTAAGGTGAGGTACTCTGCGACGAACCGGGCACGGACGGTTTTCGCGAAACGCAAAAAAACGAATGAGACTCGACTCCGGCACGAAAGCCGCGCAGGTGAAAAAGGGGAAGGAACCTGCCAGCCCCTTCCCCTTAAACCCCTTCCCCGCGAACGTGCGCTTCGCCACGTTCTGGAAGCCCTCGCGCACGAGCTTCGTTCGTTGCTACCTCCTCCCCTGCGGGGTGCACCCTGGCCGGCGGTCTCAGACGGTTTTTTCGAAACGAAAAAACATCGTCTTCAATTCGACTCCGGCACAAAAGCCACATTGGTGGCTTTCTTTCAGTCAATTTTTTCGAAGAAAAAATTGCCTGAAGCCGGAATCGAACCGACGACCTTCGCATTACGAAGGCTAACTTCAAGGCTCATTTCCTTTTCTGAATCAATCATTTAGAAAACAAATCCGTTCGAATGTCAGGAAAATGTCAGGATTGTACGATGCTGTATTTTTCAATACAAGGATTTCAGTTTTTCTCATGCCCCCTTGCCATGTATGGCCTCCCAACATAAGATGCAAAAGAGCGAAAAAAGCTAACAAGCAGTACCCAATTCTCATTTGAAAAATGAAAGCGTCGAGCATTTGCAAAAACTATTTTTCTGGAATTCAAACCATTGCTAAATTTAAGCAAAACAACGCCAAAACAAATGCGATCGCGATATTAGAAATATTTACTTATTTTACTGTAATTATCCCTTTATTCTTTGGAATTGCTTACGCTATCTCTTCTCTTATAGATCGAATCAGTCAAAATCCAGATACAGAACAAACAAAAAAAACTCATGGCGTGGCTTTACAAACCTTGCAGGTACGGCCTTTCTCATTTCTTTCTAATGAAACTCAAAATCGATTACAACGCGCTAGCAGTTATTTAGAAGGTCTTGCCCAAACACGGTGCAGTCGTTTTTCAGGAATCGTTCTTATTGGCGTTGGCGACCAAATTCTCATCCGAGAACAATACCAGCCTCCAGATCCTATTCAAAAGCCTTTCAACTCGAACTCGCCCTGGAATATCGATTCGATAGGCAAACTATTCACTGCTGTCGCCATTTTACAATTGATGGAGAGAGAAAAAGAGGCTCTAGAGACCCCTATCGTCGACATTCTGGATTCCAAAGAGGATTTTATCTTTGAAGGTTATTTCAGAGAGTTATTTAAGATTAACGAGAATGACCTTCACGCTTTTCGCACACATAAACCTCCTATTACCCTATCTCATCTACTCACACATAGCTCTGGGCTTGTCGACGGCATTCATACAGAAAAAGGAAGCTCAGAAACCCGATTTAATCCATCGCTTATCGGAGAATATAGATATTCAAATACAGGGTTTGGACTACTTGCAAAAATCATCGAAAAAAAATCAGGTTTAACTTTTACAGAATACGTTAAGGAAAATGTCCTCAGACCCTGCGGTATCACTGATCAAGGGTCGTTGAAATGGATTGACCATTCTCCTTCTCAAAATGAAATTGCCAATGGGTTCAATACCCTGGCTCCTTCGGGGAAGATTACCCCCTTTTCCGAACCTCACCAGCCCCCTTATGGAAATGGTTGCTTCTGGATGCTTCCTGAAGATCTATTTAAATTTGCCAGAGCTTTGCAACAAGGAACTCTTTTCATCAAAGGGACTGTAACAAAACACCTCATGTTCGATAAGTCTTTAGGAATCGGTGCAGACAAGCAGTACGACCTGATTGTGGCAGGGCATTCTGGAGCCTCTCCGGGAGGTTCGTCTGATCTTATGATTCTTGAAAAAGAGAACGATCCCCAGAGTGAACCAATCACCTCGATTGTATTCTCTAATTTCAGTGCGGGAAAAGACGCAGCCACAGAGCTCAAATTGTCAATGATAGCGACGGACCGGGATCTTCCCTCTCCTTTTGAACCGCAACTAAGAGACATTGAATTTTTCCATAATTTTTTAAATGCTGAAAAAAAAGAACGAAATGCATTGTCTAAAAAATTCGTAGACACTCCCATGTATATCGTTGAAAGTTTCGTGAATGAATATTTTGCAATGGGCCGAGTTGACTTGTGTGTAGATCTTCTTTCACATTTTCCAAAAAATATAATTGCAAATTTACGCGATAGATATAACGAATCTGAAGAGTTTCGACCACTTTCCAAAGCACTTCAACAACTGCTTATCGAACTTTGAAATCGGTGATCAGCGGCGTGGTAAATTGCCTTTCGTCCGACCGTCGATAAGGAGACTTGCCCACACAGATTGCGCGAACAGACGAAAGATTGAGGGGGTGACGATTTCATTAAGCCCTGCGTACTCTCCAAGTCGGCGAAGTTTCTTATTGAGCTGCCTGTCATCGAACCTTCTTTCAAACAACCTGCCGCTCGAAGGAAGATATTGGCACAAGGCCACGAACGATTGCGGTACCGGATAAAAATCCTTATTGAGGCCAATCATAGATTGATCGTTTGGCATGCAAAGATCGAAAAAATCCTTTCTCGCGCCAGCGGCATAGAATAATGCTCTAAGCAAGATGATGTCTTGGAAGGCGCGAATTGTTCGGGTTTTCAACGCTCTAGCCTCTAAATACTCGAATAACGCCGCTACTCCTTCAACGGACAAACGGCTTCTTCGACCAGTAAGAACGGCTGTCACAGGGACCGCTTTGCTCAAAAAGCTCAAAAGATTATTCGCGTGTGAGCGATAGGTTGCTTTCGTTGCCTGTCCTACATCCGGAATACTGCTAATGCGATGAGAATTCTTTACAACGGCAATAAAGTCAGATACTTGATAAATACAGAACAGGAAATGGGGGAATTAAGGGGGATTTAAACAAAATATTCAACGGGGAAATAAAAAGATTATAAATTCGCTAAATTTTCAATTCGTGTATATTTAATGAAATTAACAACAGAAAATTTATATGACAAATATTTTTTTAACAAAAATTATTCTAGCAATTTCGAGCCTAATAAATTCCGAAACATCACAAGAATCAATGGACCATCCCAGCACTCACCTCGAACAATATCCAGACCAAACTCGATCTAAGGATATAAATGAAGTTCAACGTCAGATGCAAGAATTCTTAACTAACGCAAAAGTTTCTACCCTTAAAGAACTTGAATCTTTTCGCTCAGCTCTTAATGAATTGTCCACGAAATTGGAAGATGAGTTCAATAATTTGTCTTCAGAAGACTGGGATGAGATATTCAAGAACTCCAATTTTATCGAATTGGCCGCTAAGATTTTCAATAACGTCCGAGATGATGTCTTTGCAAAAGAGGGGATGATTATCCAAGGCAAATATCCTGGAGTTTATAAAATCTTTTTGAAAACAGAAAAATTATGGAAGATCAGACTTACTGAATTTGGGAAATATAGATTAGTAAAATACAAAATCAGCGAAACGGACTCCGGATTGAGTTTCGAGAACCTACCCAATGTTGAACTCATTTTTTTAGATGAAAATGGTTTTCACGTCTATTCCAAACAACTTGGAAACATCAATGCTCATGACAAGATAACAGGCGAGTTCGAAATACCAGAAAAAGCATACCAAAAGATATTTTCAGTTCATTTTCGTTGCTCTTAAGATTTTGTCAACGAGTTGACATTAAATTTTGATGGTACACTTCAATAGATCAAGAAATAGAATGAAATTCTAGAAATCGGAGAGAACTAAATTTCTGTGATTCACAAGAGAGAAAATCTTCCCTTTTCTTCTTAATTTTCCTATACAGCGTATGGGAGTCACCTTTTCGTGCGCCTGTATAGCCAGTTTATAATCGTCACCAGAAAGTTGGATGCTAACTTTGCGCTTCTGACCGTCCAATTCGACAACAATAATTTCTCCTGGCTCATGCATATCTTTTCTAGTCAATCGGACAACAACCCCATATAACTCAAACTCATCGATTGGTTTAATCTCTTTAAATGTTCTGGCCGCTTCAGCAATAAACGGCACTAAATCTTTGCTAAAACTTACTGTGCTTAGAGTGTTTTTTGGGACAGGCCTTCCGAGAGACCATGTTACAGATATTTCGGTCAGTTCATTGCTTGAGCTTTGATTGATATTGACAATAGCATCGCACAGATTAGCACTAACCCCTTCGTTAATAGCTGCATCAAATGCTTTAATGTCTCCAGTGTCTAAGGCCTGTTTCGAAGCCTCCTTACACGCACCCAAAGCCTGAATTAACCTCATCGTAACTTTTCTCTCGAAAGGTTCTTCAAGTGTAAGGTCATCCAATTCATGCGCAGGCAAACTCAAAACTGGAGGAATATTACTTGAAATAGTTACGATATAGCTTCCTTTCTCTGAAGCCTCTAGTTCAATTTTTTCTAAAAATTCATTTACTCTATCCGCCTTGCGACTGGGATAGTAAGCTTTTGGGGAAATACTGGAACTTGCAGCAGCTACAATAAGTTCTTTTGCTGAAGCCAAAAGAGTGCAACCATCATTTAAAGGTATAGTTCCTCGAGAAGTTCGTTGAGAAACCGCTCGTATGCGTATTACGTCCTTTAACGCATTTTGAAGATCGTAGATAATTTGATTTGAAGCCCGTTCTTCAAAAACAGACAATACTTTCACGGCATCTGCCAGCCTGGAATTATAATCCCTAAACAAAGGATCCATCGGAACCAAAATTTCATACAAATCGTCAGATTCTTTTTTATTCATCCAAATTGAAGCAGACGGATAGACGCTTTCCCCCTTGTGCCAACCCTTCGCTCTCAAATAGGACACCAGCTGAGCCAATGATATGCTCAGAAGATCGCTTCTATCAATTATATGACTCATGGGAAGCGTCCTTGGCCAATTTTTTTCATAATTTCGCCCAAAGAATCAGGAGAAAACATGTTCTTTCTAGGCAACTCTACAGTTACCATACTTTTATTACCCGATTCAGAAAAGCCCCGCAAGGATAACCAATATCCACAATGTTTTAGTCCGAGATGATCTTCTGTCTGATGAATCCATAATTTTGGATCGCGAGGAACCAGAACAACAATCAAAATTCGAGGCACTATCACATTTTCGGCCCTTAGTTCTTCATGATTTTTTTTTGATAAAGAAAAGCTAAGGTGATTCTCCTTTAAAATGTCCTGAGCAGTACACTTGAGCTGAGCCTCTAATCGAGGAGCTCTCAACGTACCACCAACTCCCGGCGTCGAAAAGACAATATCGATACTATCTTCATCTATCTCCGGTTTAGAGGCATTGATTTTTGCACACGAGGCTACCGCGTTAACATACGCTCTAGAAAATTGTTCTTTGGCTATATTTTCGTCCAACTACTCCCTCGAATCAAATTCAGCATTCGCTCTATCAATGCCAGGATTTCCCCCACCAGTCCCCCGATGAACAGAGCTTCTCCGAGGATGAAGACGTAACTCTTTTGAAATGAATTGCCTGAAGCCAGAATCGAACTGACGACCTTCGCATTACGAATGCGCTGCTCTACCAACTGAGCTATTCAGGCGAAAAAGAGGCAACGAGATTATAAAACACCTATTTTTTACTCAACGATTTTCCCGGAGATGATAGAATCGAAAGCTATGCTTAATGGAAATCGGATCGGCGGCATTTTATTGATGGGGGGCGAGGGGCGCCGCTTTGGAAGCCCCATCCCTAAGCAATTCCATTTATTGGCCGGCACAAGGGTTTATCTGTATGCTCTAGAAACTTTTTTAGCCGCGAATTTCTTCGACGAGATTCTCCTCGTCTGCCATCCCGATTGGAGAGAGGAAATACAGGAGAGAGCATTGCCTCCGATCGCGCGAGTGATTTTAGGGGGCGGCACGAGACAGCAATCCTCGTATTTAGGTTTAAAAGGATTTCTTGAAAAGCCCGATATTGTCTTGATCCACGACGCGGTGAGGCCCTTTGTGACCGAGTCGATCCTGAGGGAAAATGTGGAAAGAGCGATTGTTTGCGGGGCGGTGGATACGTGCATTCCATCGGCAGATACACTGGTGCAGGCTCCTCAGGCGCATGTTGGACACCGATTGATCTCCAATATTCCAAATAGAGAGGAATATCTGCGGGGGCAGACGCCGCAGACGTTCCGGATGGAGTGGATCATTCGGGCGCATGAACAGGCTATAGCGGAAGGAATAGAAAACGCGAGCGATGATTGCAGGCTCGTACTTCAGGCCGGTATGCCCATTCAAGTAGTAAAGGGAAGCGAAGAGAACTTAAAAATCACTTCAGAATTAGATCTATTTATAGCCGAACAATTGATTTTTAGTAGAGGCAGAGATATGCTCAAACCTCCGCTTTTCAAATGAAAAACATGCCAAAACAAGAAGCCAAAAATGAGGAAAGTGCGACGCTGATCGAGGTGGTTTCGGTTTCTAAAACCTACGATCATGCGGGAAATGCAGTCACCGCTCTGAAGGACATCGTCCTTTCCATTGAAAAAGGGGATATTTACGGGATCATAGGAATGAGCGGAGCGGGGAAGTCGACGTTGATCCGCTGTTTGGCCAGGCTCGTAAAACCCAGTTCAGGCAAAATCCTATTTCAAGGCAGCGATATCGCCCATATCGAAGGAAAACGGCTGCGCGATTTCCGCAAATCTACGGGAATGATTTTTCAGCATTTCAATCTTTTATCTTCGAGGACTGTGAAAGGCAATATAGCCTATCCCCTCGAAATCGCGAAGGTCTCAACGGAAGAGCAAAATCGACGCGTCGATGAATTGCTGGGTTTAGTCGGCTTATCGGCCAAAAAAGAGGCTTATCCCTCTCAGTTGAGCGGCGGAGAAAAACAGCGAGTAGGGATTGCGCGCGCTTTAGCGAATCGCCCGGAAGTTTTATTATGCGATGAAGCGACGTCGGCGCTCGACCCCAAGACGACTAAAGAAATCTTAGACCTTTTAAGAGATATCAACGAACGATTGGGAGTGACGATCGTCTTAATCACCCATGACATGGAGGTGATCAAGAGAATTTGCAATAAAGTCGCCGTCATCGACATGGGTCAAATTGTAGAGGAAGGACTGGTATCCCATATTTTCGGAGAACCGCAGCATCCCATTACCAAGCATTTCATCCAAAGCTCTTCGCATGAAATTCCACCCGAATTCTTCAAACCCGCTTCCCCCAACCGAAAATTATTGAGGCTGAGATTCAAAGGAAAAGCGGCGGGAGAACCTCTGATTTCGCAAATCGTCAAAAAGTTTCATGTCGATGCGAACATCCTTCTTGGATGGATCGACAAATTGCGCACGGTGGTGATAGGCACGTTGATCATTGAATTGACAGGCTCTCCGGAAGGGATCGAGGGTGGATTGGCCTATCTATCGGAAAACGGAATTCACTGCGAGGTGCTTGAAAAGAAGAAAGATCTCAATCTAGAGGCGGCTCATGGCGGTTGATATAGACCTCGCGCTCCAACTTTTGCCTCTCCAGTTATGGAATACCATTTATATGGTCTTTGTCTCAGCGTTTTTTGCTGTTGCGATCGGACTTCCGCTCGGAGTGGTTTTAACGGTTACAGATAAAGGCCACATCTGCTCAAGCCCCCATCTCTATAAAACATTGGAAGCCATTGTCAATATCGGACGCTCTTTCCCATTCGCAATCCTCATGGTCGCCCTGATTCCCTTTACTCGATGGCTGACAGGCACCAGCTTGGGAACCACCGCATCGATTGTCCCCCTCACGATTTCCGCAGCTCCCTTTGTAGCCAGGTTGATCGAGACGAGCTTGAAAGAGGTCGATAGACACATTCTTGAGGCCGCGACAACCATGGGATCCAATTCCTGGCAAATCATCTCAAAAGTATTGCTTCCCGAGGCCTTGCCTTCAATGATCGCAGGCATTACTTTGACGATAGTAAATCTGATCGGAAATAGCGCTATGGTCGGTCTCGTCGGAGGAGGAGGATTAGGGCAGGTAGCGATTCAATATGGCTACAATCGCTTTAATACTTTCATCATGGTCGTAACCGTTATTCTTCTCATCATTCTTGTTCAGATCGTGCAATGGACGGGAAATCATCTAGCCCGATCCATAGCGAGAAAAAGAGGTAAGATTACCTATGATTAAACAATTGACCGCGATCATTTTGGCATCCCTCTTATGGATTTTACCCGGATGCTCTAAACCTAAAAATGGCTTGAAAGTAGCGGCGACTCCCGTGCCTCATGCTGAATTATTGGAATTTGTCAAACCCGACCTTAAGGCGCAAGGGATCGATTTAATCATTATCACCACTGAAGATTACAATATGCCGAACCGAGCCCTTGCAAATCGCGATGTAGACGCCAATTTTTTCCAACATATCCCCTTCATGGATCAACAAATCCAACAATTTCACTATTCGATCGAGAGCATCGGTAAAATTGAACTGGAGCCGATGGGGATCTATTCAAAGAAAATTCGCTCTTTATCCGATCTAAAAGATAACGGAACTATCGCACTGCCGAACGATCCTACGAATGAGGCGCGGGCGCTCCTTCTCCTTCAAGAACAAGGGATCATCCAATTGGACGATGCGAACAATCTGTCCGCCACAATCCTCAATATCAGCAGCAATCCAAAAAATATTCATTTTTTGGAAGTGGATGCCGCGATGCTTCCCCGATCGCTTGACGACGTAGATGCCGCCGCGATCAATACAAACTATGCTTTAGAAGCCAAACTTTCTCCTTTAAAAGACGCTCTTGTCCTGGAGAGCAAGGATTCCCCTTACGCGAATGTGATCGCGGTCCGCACCGGCGATGAAACGCGCCCTGATATCGTCGCTCTTAAGAAAGCGATGACATCGGAAAAAATGAGAGATTTCATAGAAAAAAAATACAAAGGCGCCATCATTCCCGCATTTTGAGTAAGAACTTGTATATCCCATGTTCCGCAGCAAAAAATATTCTGGAAACAGAAAAGAAGATTATCAATTGCTCATCGAGCAATTGAAGGCCCTATTGGCCGGAGAAAAAAACCGGATCGCCAATCTGGCGAACGCCGCGGCTTTGCTCAATCAATTTTTGTCCGATACCAACTGGGTCGGTTTTTATTTGTTCGATGGCGATTTAATTCTCGGCCCGTTCCAGGGGCTGCCTGCTTGCACGCGCATCCAGCTGGGAAAAGGAGTCTGCGGGACCGCTGCGAAAGAGAGAAAAACGATTTGCGTTGACGATGTATCCCAATTTGAAGGGCATATCGCTTGCAACGCGGCATCTCAGTCCGAACTCGTCATTCCCCTGATCAAACAAAGGGAATTCATCGGGGTTTTAGATATTGACAGCCCTATTGTCCAGCGGTTCGATGGGTTGGACATCGAAGGGTTGGAAAAATTTTGCGAGACTTTAATCTCATCCCTTTAACATCCGTCCCAAGAAGCTCACTATCAATTAGTTACAAAACAACAGCTCTTTATATTAATAATTTAAAATTATTAAAGAAATTTAATTAAAAATAGTATATAATTTATTAATAAAAAAAACAGGATAAAATGAATAAATTATCATTTTCAGAAGACTTTGACTTTATTCGCAATTTAGTACAGTTGCCAGAAAACCATAGCGGCTCAGCCAAGGAAAACCAAGCCGTTCAGAAATCGGCTGATGATTTGGTTAGGCACTTAAGTGAAAATGGAGCGACGGTAGATAAAGCCTATTTTGAAGCCGTTAAAAAAATTTTTCGGAATATCCAAGATAAAGATGGTTTTAACCGCCTTCTTGGCAGATTTTTTCCGAGCAAAACCGAAGCCTCTGCCTATGCTGCAATTAAGGCCCTGCACCAAGCCTCTTTGAAAGCTGAGAAAAAAAGAGAAGCATGGAAAACACCGATCGCCGAATTAATTGCCCAAAAAGATTTAACAAAAAAAGAAGGCGACGCGCTTGTACAAAAAATTGAACGACATTTTATCCTGAGTGAAAAATTTCAAAGAAAAAATAATCGCGGTATCCCTCCTTTCATATACAACGGCAAAACGGTTCGGCTCACATTCGAAGCAGCCCCGAGAGGAGTGATAAAAATCAAAGAAATCAATAAAAAAACTCGCCATTTAGCAACAAAGGCAGGAATAGGAATTCTTGACGCCGTAAAAATTTTACAATTTATCGAAACTCACAAAGAGGAACACTTACAAACTGCCGCTCTCACACAGAAGCATCAATTCGTGCACAAAAATAACTGCTGCCCCCGTTCCTTACAATTCGACCCCGATGGCCGAATTTGGATAATTTTCAATCGAACCACGCATAGAGATCGCCTGATTGCAAAAACCGAAACTAAAAAAATTACCCGCGCTTGGGATCTTGAAGCTGAGACTTTTTATGCCCGTTCGGTAATCCGACGAAAAGATTTTTTACAAGACGCTGAACAGGAAATCCGGTTTTTTAAACTATTCGGATCTGATACCTCAGGAGTAGTCGAAACTTATTCGGTTAATGAATGCTATTCAGGAAAACAAGAAATTCTCAAAACAGGAATTATCCTAAAAGAATATGAAGGAAATTTAGCCGATCTTCAACATTCTCCTCTTACTAAAACTGAAAGGTTGCAAATTGCTGTCGATATTTTAACGGGATTAAAAAATATCCATAAAAAAGACGTCATCCACCGGGATATTAAACCTGAAAATATCTTTATATTTACCGATAAAAAAGGACGAAAAAGAGCTGCGATTGGAGATTTCAACTTAGCTTGTTATAAACACGAAATCGTTGAGGTGGCTGGAACGCCAGGCAATATAGCTCCAGAATATGGACTTACATCAAGTTTTAACAATGTCACCAATGCCATCGATGTCTATAATGCTGGGATGGTTTTGAATCGATTGTTAAAAGATATTGATTGTCCTGCGGTTCAAGATTGCGTCAAAAAAATGCTCAAGGTTTCCCCCAACGAAAGGCCTACCGCTAAAGGCGCCTTAAATCTCTTCAAAAAAGAACTCTCTTCGGAACGAAACAAACAGACCGCTTAAAGATCAGCGGCCCTAGGAACTCTACCCTTGCATGTTTTCAATGGTTCTTGATATGATGCCGACATGAACAACAATATTTCTTTAAAACCTATATCTGCGGCTTCTTTACTGCCGCTTATCCTTTCCCTCCTCCTTAGCGCCTAGCAGCGCATTAATATACATTATTATTATCACACCTTTTTGCACTGATTCTAAGCCAAGAATGGCACTGCCCTTTTTGGGCTAAAAAATTTATTAGCTAAGGATTTTATGAAACCCATTTTCTCAAATTCGCGAGCCGTCGTCTGGATGGTATGGATCATCGCATCCGTGTTCTACGCATATCAGTACATATTAAGAGTGATGCCCAGCATTATGCTGAACGACATCATGCAGCAGTTCCATATCGACGCGGCTACTTTTGGACAATTTTCCGGAGTTTATTATATCGGCTATTCGCTCATGCATTTGCCGATCGGTATTCTGCTCGACCGGTTCGGACCCAGACGGATCATGACCGGATGCATCCTTCTTACAGTTGCAGGATTGCTGCCTATGATTTTAGCCGAACATTGGGTTTATCCCATCGGAGGTAGAATTTTAGTCGGCATGGGTTCCTCGGCTGCGATTTTAGGAGTGTTTAAAATCATTCGGATGACATTTAGCGAGAAACGTTTTCCCCGCATGCTCAGTTTTTCTGTGACGATAGGCTTATTTGGAGCGATTTACGGAGGGGGGCCGGTCAGTTTTATGCGGGATATTTTCGGCTTCCAAACCGTCGCCCTTTTTTTTGCCTTAGCAGGCCTGGCGCTTGCCGGAGCGACCTATTGGATCGTGCCCGAAATGAAAAGCTCTCTACAAACATCTGTCCTATCAGATGTGAAAGAAGTTTTAAAAAATCAACGGGTCGTTTGGACCTGTGTTTTCGCTGGACTGATGGTGGGGCCGCTAGAGGGTTTTGCCGATGTCTGGGGAACGACTTTTTTAAAAGAGGTCTACGGTTTTGACAGCGCCCTCTCTGCCAGTTTACCCTCGATGATCTTTATAGGCATGTGTTTCGGTGCGCCTGTATTGACCTGGATCGCAGACCGGATCGGAAGCTACCTCGCGGCCATTATAGGAGCCGGGATCGCTATGTCCGCTCTCTTTTTTCTCATGCTGGCAGCCCCAATCAGTTCGGGTATTCTAGGGGCCAGTTTTTTGTTGGTGGGCATTTGCTGCGCCTATCAAATCCTTGCGATTTACAAGGCTTCCACCTATGTGCGGGAACATGTGGCGGGCCTGACGACGGCTCTTGCCAATATGATCATCATGATTTTTGGCTACGCCTTCCATTCGATCATCGGGGCCATTGTCCAATCGATGGGAGGAGCGAACAATCCCCATGCGCTTGGCCTTGGAGTGGCGGTCATTCCGATCTGCCTTTTGATGGGAATTGGAGGGTTTGTCTTCTTATTTATTAACGAAAATAGAAAAATTGCAGTTAAACAGGATTAATATGAAATCAAATTTTGCAAACAAATTAGTAGCCGTAATGAATGAAAAAATTGATTCAGGCGTAATTATGAATGCTTTAGCCCACATGTGTATCGGTTTTGGTTCGGAGATAGGAAAAGAGCCGCTCAGACTCACAAATTACATAGATGGGGATGGGGGAAATCATCCTTCGATTTCTGAAATGCCCTTCATGATTTTGAAAGCCAATTCGAACAAAATCCGCACTTTGAGGCAAATGGCTCTGCAAACGGGAATCCGATGCGTCGATTTTACAGACACGATGACAATCGGTACGTATCTGGAACAGATCGAGCGGACAAAACAGACAAAAGAGGCAGACCTCGTTTACTATGGGATTGTTTTATTTGGGGATTGGGATAAAATTTCTGACTTAACCAGAAAATTTTCCTTATGGAAATGAAACCCGTTTGTTTTACGCCTCGCGAGATGATTAAAGTCTTGAATCAGTTCGCTCAAGAAGCCTCCGCATTGCAAGATTCTGCGCAAAAGAATCGATGGTGCGGAGGGAATTTGAAGCGGGACTTTTCCATCTTGAAAGCCTCCTTGGATGAAAAAGAAGGTCTATTGAAAGAGACCGAGCGTCGATGGAGCGCAGAGACCCATTGCAAAATGTCCGATGCGGCGAAAAAAGCAAGGCAGGCCTTGGATCGCGTCCAGGCAACCATCGACAAACAGCAGGGACAAAGCGATTTTGTTATTCGCTTCTGGAAAAAAATCGCCTCTCTCGGCTCCGCAATCAGAGGCAAGCCCGGTTTGACTTCAGAACAAGCGGCTTTAGTGGAACAATTTATCCAAACCGAAAAGTCTGATTGGGAATTGAATCAAAAAATAGTCGGCGACATCGAGATCGTGAGAGAATTGATCCGGAGAAACGCCTTCATCAGGAGAGAAGGCGATAGCGAAACTTCATTGCTCATTGCAACGACATCTATTTACGACCCCATGGAGGCTTTTTATTACGAAGAGATGAAAAAAAATAAAGATACCCCCCGTTTTCTCTATTTTGCGGGCAAGATGAAGACAAAACTCCAAATCCTAGATCTGCTTTTAAAAACAAAAAAATGGACGGCAGAAGACGGGTTTCACTTTTTTAAGAGTTGCCTGATCAAAGACTGTTCCGTTTTTTTAGACTCTGTGATCCAGCATAAAAATCTTGGTATTGCAGACCCCGAAAAACAACTGGCTTTATGGCTCTCAGTTTCCTCTTTAAAGGGAGCCCAATTTTTACAAAAAATCGGTAGCGATCCCAATATTCGAGTACAAAAAGGCCGCACGCCTCTGATCGAATTAGCCGCAAGGTCCTATTCGTATCCATTGGCTGCCGCCCCTCTGGCTAATATTTTGATCGAGGTAGGAGCCGATCCAAAAGCTGTTGTCGAAATGAATGGCATTAGTAAAAGCGCAATTGATTTAACCGCTGATCCCTATTTGAAAGCAGTCCTTCTTTCGAGCCAAAAATAAAAAGTTTAAGTGATAGGCATATAATATTAAAAAATATTTTAATTCTATTGTTTTATTGTAAATAACATATAATTCCTCGCAACTAGAGGTTATTATGTCTTCTTTCGTTGATTTTGATAATGTAAACTATTTCGAAATAAGTCGTTCTAGGTCTAGGGAATGTTGTGGGTTTAGCTGGCATCCTTGTAAAATTGTTTTAACAGACGGCAGGGCAAAAGAGGTGAATCTCCATGCAAGAGACATTGAATCGCTGGTCAGCCGCCTTCCTGTAGAAAAGGTGATCCGGGGGGATATGGAGCCTCATTATCCTGGATATTGGAACCCCGATCGGATGTTAAGGAATATTTTCGCTGATCGGCCTGTCAGCTATTTTCCTCCAATACCGGAAAACCCAAATTATCCGAAAATCGGTTTGTCGCACCTGGAAAAAGTGCGGAATGCCGTTTGCATCATCTTCACTTTGGGAATCTTTTTAGCCATCCAGCAGATCCGGTTTGCGAAAGCCCTCAATGGAGAAGATCTTGAAACAGCGAAAAGCGCTCTCCGCTGGGGAGCAATCCCTTACCTTAGAAAGGAGAAGATTGTAGAGTTGGAAGGCAAGGAACAGTTTAAATCTCTTGAATTTTTGGCATCCCAGATCCAGTTCAACCCTAACGATCCATATGGAGGCCCTGCTGCTGCTGGGGAATTTTTATCCGCCAGAGACGACCGGGAAGAGAAAGACATGAGTCAGAAACTTCTCAAGATTTTGCCCTACGATCATTTTCCGAGGACCTATCTTTTCGGCAACCCATACAACTGGGGCCCGAGGGATGACTACTACACAGATGTCAGGTACTTCCGCCACTTTTACCCTTCGGATAACGGCAACTTCCGATACAGAGTCTACAGGGGTTGAATCGCAGGCGAGTTCTTCATAGATATTTGATGCGAGTCTACTTAGAGACAAGCTAAACGTATTTGCTTTCATATTTTTTCTCGAAATAGACAGAAAGGATCCCCCCTGCGATCACCAACCCCATTCCAATCAAAGACCAGAGATCGGGAACCTTGTGCCAAAAAATCCGATCTAAAATAGCTGAGAAAAGCACAACCGTATAGATAAATGGAGAGAGGGTGCTCGCCTTGCCGTGGCGAAAGCCTGCCGTGATGAAAATCTGCGCCAAATAGAAGAAAAAAGCGGCGCCGACAAGAAAATAAATAACCGGGGTATGAAACGCAGCTGAGAAATCTTTTATGAAGCCAGGCAAAGAAACAGCGGATCCCAAGAGAAAATAATAAAAAAGGATCCTGGAAGTAGGTTCTGTGTGCGATAAACGGCGAATCGCAATCATGGCCACCGCGATCAACATTCCTGAAACGAGGGCGTACAGGGATGCGGCATCAATGGTGGCAAAACTGGGTTTTAGGATAAAGAAAATCCCGATAAACCCAATGATCAAAGATCCCCACAAATAAAGGGGCACTTTTTTTTTGAACCAGATCCAGACGACAAAGGGGATCCATAAAGGGGAGCTGTTGGCAAGCAGAACGGCATTGGCCAAAGGAATATATCCCACTGAAAGGACAAAAAGAAAATAGCTTCCGAATCCAAACGCACTGCGCGTGAGATGGAGATAGGGATGCTCTGTTTTAAGCCCTTGGCGCAAAGCCATTGGCAAATTGAGTAAAAAGCAGATGCAATTTTGAAAAAAAAGAATCGTAAATGTCGAAACGGTTTCCGAGGCCGCTTTGGCTGCAGCGCTGAACAGCGCTACGAACAAAAAGCAGCCAGTTACATAGACAGCGCCGAGAAGCAGATTGGGTTTCTTATGAACCATCTTGATTCGCTCTTTTGACTGCGTACAGGTAGTCCGCAACAGGTAGTGCTCGGCATAATGCGAAGCGCAGGTAGACAATATGCAAGGAGCCCCCGAAGGCGGGAACTCGAAGCAGAGGACCCCATAGTGGGTCGGCGATGCAGAGCGACGCAGCCCCTACCGCCAAAGATGTAATTTTGTTGATAGGGGTGAAACAGATTGTCTGCCTCCGCAAGCAGAATCCAGCACTACATGTTAAGGATTACCTGCATATAAGACAATTTTTGATTTCTTGTCTATCGAGACAAAAAACAAAATCTTTGGAGAATATTTTTTTGATGGTAAAGTATGCGCATGAAAAAACAATTTTTTTCCCATCTCGCAGCGCAGATCCAAGATCTGAAAAACAACGGCCTCTACAAAGAGGAGCGGGTCATCCTAACTCCGCAGAAAGCGGAGATCAAAGTCCAGTCCGGCCATCAAGTTCTGAACTTTTGCGCAAACAACTATCTCGGACTATCTGACAATCCGATCCTTGTGAAAGCAGCGCAGGAGTCGCTCGCAAAATATGGCTTCGGGATGTCTTCGGTCCGCTTCATCTGCGGCACTCAAAATATCCATAAAGAGCTGGAAAAAAGACTCAGCCATTTTCTCGGATTCGACGATTCGATCCTCTATTCTTCCTGCTTTGACGCAAATGGGGGGCTCTTCGAAACTCTTTTATCCGAAGAGGACGCGGTCTTAAGCGACGCTCTCAACCACGCCAGCATCATCGACGGGATCCGCCTCTGCAAAGCGAAAAGGTACCGCTATCAGAACAACGATATGCACGATCTAGAAGCTAAGCTGAAAGAGGCCAAAGACGCCCGCTTCCGCTTGATTGCCACAGATGGCGTTTTTTCTATGGACGGGATCATCGCCAATTTGCGAGCGATCTGCGATCTGGCCGATAAATATGACGCCCTCGTCATGGTCGACGATTCGCATGCGGTCGGCTTTATTGGAGAAAAAGGAAAGGGAACCCATGAATATTGCAGCGTCATGGGCCGGATAGATATCATGACCGGAACGCTAGGCAAAGCGCTTGGCGGCGCATCGGGAGGCTACACGGCTGGACGGAAAGAGATTGTCGAATGGCTCCGGCAGCGCTCGCGCCCTTATCTATTTTCCAACACCCTCGCTCCCGTTATCGCTGCGGCCTCCATAAAAGTTCTCGATCTCCTCGAGTCGAGCGGAGATCTGAGGAAAAAATTAACGCATAATGCCCATTATTTCCGCTCTCATATGGAAAAACTCGGATTTACTCTGGTACCGGGAAACCATCCGATCATTCCAATTATGCTAGGAGATGCCAAACTCTCCAAAGAATTCGCAAACCGGATGCTGGATGAAGGGATCTACGTCATCAGTTTCTCATATCCTGTGGTCCCTGAGGGCAAAGCCCGGATCCGGACCCAAATTTCCGCAGGCCACGAAACGGAACATCTGGACCGCGCGATTGCAGCATTTGCAAAAATCGGAAAACAATTAGGGGTGATTCAATGACACGCACGATGAAAGCGATCGGAAAACTCAAAAGAGAACCAGGACTTTGGCTCTATGACGCCCCGATACCGGCCTATGGCCCTAATGACCTCTTCGTCAAAGTAAAGAAAGCAGCCATCTGCGGAACCGATCTCCATATCTATAAATGGGATGAATGGTCCCAAAACAGAGTTCCCGTCCCTTTGACGACGGGCCATGAATTTGTCGGCGTGGTAGAGAAAGTCGGCAGCGAAGTAAAAAATTTCAAACCGGGCGACCGCATTGCAGGAGAAGGACATCTCGTCTGCGGCCATTGCCGCAACTGCCGCGCCGGATATCGCCATCTTTGCCGGAATACCCTTGGGTTCGGCTATGATTGCACGGGCTGTTATTCTGAATTTTTCACGATACCCGCTTCGAATGCGGTTCCGATCCCGAAAGAGATCAGCGATGATATCGCTTCGATCCTGGATCCCTTAGGGAATGCCACCCATACAGCCCTTTCCTTCGATCTCGTCGGCGAAGATGTACTCGTCACTGGGGCCGGACCCATAGGACTCATGGGCGCCTTGATTGCACGCCATATCGGTGCCCGTAAAATCGTCATCACTGACATCAGCGACTATCGCCTCGATCTCGCTAAAAAGATCGGCATCCAGCACACGGTCAATGTCGCCAAAAGCACGATTCAAGAGACCATGAAGAAAATTGGCATTGAGGAAGGTTTTGGCGTCGGGTTGGAAATGTCTGGTCATGGGGCAGGGATCAATCAGATGATCGATGCCATGAATTGGGGAGGCAAGATCGCCCTTCTCGGCATCATTCCGGACGGCGTCGGCATCGCATGGAGCAAGGTCATTTTCCGCAGCCTTACTTTAGAGGGGATCTATGGCCGCGAAATGTATGAAACTTGGTACAAAATGATCGCTATGCTCCAAAGCGGGCTCGACATATCAAAAATCATCACTCACAAATTTCACTATACCGACTTTCAAAAAGCCTTCGATACGATCAGCAAAGGCGAGTGCGGAAAAGTCATTTTAGAATGGAGTTAAGAGCTGTTCTGCTCTCAATTCAAAATATTTTAGTGAAAAAAAATCGACCTTCGATGTAAATTCCTCCCGCTTTTTAACTCATGGGGAAAAAATGGTCAAAATTCATTCCGGATTAAAACATAAAATGGCATATGACTCCGGCTCTTTTACAGTATCAATTGGGCATGACGATCAGGGTAGACAATACATCGTCGAAATGGTTTCACGTAAGACTAATAATCAAACGATCGATAAAGCAAGCGATCAAATGAATCAACTTAAACCGCCAATTAAAAATCCGAATCCACAAAGTATCAGTGCGCCCCCCCCTAGCAGCGAGGCTGCCCAACAATCTAGTCCGCCCCCCTCAATAAGTTCTAGCGGCGCGTCTTTCCAAAGAAAAAAACTGACTATCGACGTTGAATAAGAAGCTGTCTGCGATCGTTTGATTTGAAAGGCAATTTGATTTTTTCGATGATTTTTAATTTTGGAAAACGAAGACGACTTGAATAAAGTCGGCGAAGTTTGAAAAATTAAAAAGCGCGAAAAAGGAATTGCAAGGCAAATAAAAAAGATCGCAGACAGTTTCTAATGACAATCTTTTTTAAAACCTCCTTCAAAAAGAGGGAGGCTTTCCTATTGGTTCGATCAGACAGCTCGCGCCTTGATTGCGCCAGGCTAGGGATCTTGAAAGAAAGGCGTCAGTTCTTTTACTGCTTTTTGCATTTCCTCGCCCGTTAAAGGAGGACGGTATTGGAATACGCGGGTCAGCTCCATATGATCCGGGCAGGGAATCGCATGGACATGGATATGGGCGACCGATTGCCCTGCGTTTTTGCCGTTTTTCTGGACGAGAAGATAATCGGACAAACCGTAGTGTTTTTGAAACACATCCTGCGTTTTCTGGATCAATTTGAAAAGGTCGGCTGCCTCTTTTGCATCGAGCTCTTCGAAGCGGGTCATATGCCGCTTGGGAATCAACAATATATTACCGTCGGATGCAGGAGTGAGGCAATAAAGAACCCTGAACGTGTCGGTCTCAGCGACGCATTGGCGCTCGATGACTATAGGATTGCAAAAGGGACACTTAGGAGGCGGAGCCGTTGGAATGTCTGATATCATATTTTCCCTATAAAAAAGGGGACTAGGATAAGTGAAATACGGAAAAAACGGCAAGTTTTTGAAATTTTTGTCTCTTCACCCTATCATTATCGAATATGGATTATGATCGCCTGCTCATCCGCTCTTATACTCACTGGGAAGTGTATCTGCATGAAAACCAATGTTATTTGGGACGAGTCTTCCTTCTCCTCAAAAAGGATGAAGGCATTGATGATTTTTTAGAGATAACGGGAGAGGTGCGAGAAGAGTTTTTTCAGATTGGCTTAATAGTCAAGAGTGCTCTAAAAACTCTTTTTAAACCAGATAAGATGAATTATGCAGCCTTGAGCAATGTTTCTCCAAAAATCCACGTCCATATTGTTCCAAGGTATAAAGAGGCCCGGGAGTTCAGCGGAGCGATTTTTGTCGATACACGCTGGGGCAAAAACTACGCTCCATACGACCGCTCTTTTGTGATCGAAGAGACGATTCTTATGAAGATCCGGGATGCGCTGGCGGGGCAGCTCTAACCGATCGTCTTTAGATACGGAATTTTTTTTACCTCTTTTTTCTATCTCGAAACAGGGAAAATTGATTTCCATTCGCGTATCCCCTATTTGACCAATCTCCTTTTTTCTTTTTTTCTTTGAATGTTTTTACGACTTTTTCAGCTGAATTGGGAAAGTGAAATTTGTTTTCTGGTTTATCCCCATTTTTGATTTTCGATGGCTCTTTAGCTTCCCGATCCGCAGGCAGGCTTTGCTTTTTATGTCTCGCAATGAATTTTACGTTGAATTTTGGATTGTATTGTATATCTCGCTTAACATGATCGGTCCAAAGAGTGCTTGAATCAACAAAATTATCCCTTATTTTTCCCACTCTTTCGTCACCAACTACATCCCAATCTCCATCAATTTCCCCGCCATATATATATTTCACACCCGTTTGTGTTTGATTTACTGTTTTTGATGCCATTTTCCACCGATGCATGTTAAAAATTTAAACATTTTATAAAGAATGCTTGTTTTTAATCATCAAAATTTTTGACTAGACTCTATAAAACATAGGTTTGTAAAAAAATTATTATTATTTCATTAAAAGAGACGCTTAGTTAGTATTACACAAAAAAAGAATAGGGAATTATTATGTTTTTATTTGCAGACAATGTAGATGCAGCTAGGTATTCGAAACCCGTTGTTGATTGGGCGATTGAGTTTAACCAGCAAGCCTACGTACGCAGCCATCCTTTCTCTATTGATTTTTCCAACCCAGACCTATCGACAACAGGAGATATTCAGGTAGAGCTTCATCCCCAAATCTTTTGGGATTCTCAGCAGCCAGGACACGGCTATCATGAATTCCCTGCAGGGGGATATTGGAAAAAGTCTTGGGTAGGATATAGCTATTTTTATAACTGGATAGCGAATGGATGGATGAAAATCACTCTTAACTTAACTCCAGAACAAGCGGCTCAAGATTGGAAACTCGGTTTGCGCCATGGCTCCCAGTCCGGTTCAATGATTTCTATCCATACCCACAAGCCCTTTATCAAAGAATATCGGGGCAGGACTATCACAGATCGCTTCCCTGTTTCAGCTTTGGGCTCAGCATCCGAAAAAGTTTTTACGGAAGATTATTTTTTAATTTCGCCATCTAACAACGATTCTTGGACCGAAGGACCAGTTGACATCTATATCAAATTAACACATGAAGCAAACTCGAACTATTATCTTGAGAGTCTTTGGCTCGATCCCGTATTGGAATAATCATCCATTGCATCGATATGGACACTTAAGACTGGGACCGAGCTTCGAACTCAGCCCCTTGTTAATCATTGAGACGGGATCTAAATAGCGCTTAAAATAGAAAAAATAGGATTCCCTTTGCGAGAAAGGCCGCCCCAGATATCGCTTCCCGTCGGTCTTTCCTTCACTCCCGTTTTAGGTACCTCTTTACTGACATCCGGGACTTTCAAACTCGCTGTCTTCTTGACCGTGGATTTTTGCTCTTTAGATTCATCTGGTAGAGATTTAATGATCTCGCGGTTATCTGTAATCGGATTGTCTTTTTCTCTTACTGGCGAGCTCCTCATCAGACGCATAAAATCCTCCATATCTGGCGGTTTCAATCGATCTTCTACGGGTTTTGGCAGTTCTTGTTCTTGCCATCCAGGAAATTCAGAATTTGCAGTTGGTTTATTTTTTGGTTCTATTTTCATCATCAACCTCCAGTTTCAGAAAAGTTAAAAAAATTCAATTTTCCCAAATCAATCTTCATTTTCGTGAAAAGCATATCTGGCATAAGCACCGATCAAACATCCATTGTCCTTATCGAGATTTTTCGCATAAATATTATCAATCAATGCCAATGTAAAAATAGGAATATCGTGGAGCGTTCCTTTTAAATTATCGACAGAACCGCAATCTTCCCGATCACATCTTCGCAAATAAGAACAACTGACAAAGACAACTCTGACTGCACTCTCCACTAAGGCGACCGCTAAACACGGGATGACTAAAAACTCTGTGATCACCCTCTTTCCGAATGTATGAGCTCCATTATAGCCCTCCTGATCTCTCCATTCAAAAAGACCTCTTGCAAGATTGCTTGCTACTCCATGCATAAGCACCTCCGCATTAAAGAAAAATTTATCATATATTAAGAATTATTATATGAAAAGCAGATATAGCCATGGGCTTGAAAGAAGGCTTTTTTGAGACGATGGATGCAACGAGTTTTTGCGGGGGTCGGTCTAGTAGAGAGCTCAGCGCACCCGATTTGAGCAAGAATTATACCGAAATGGTCTGAAGAATCGGGAATATGCCAAGGAGGTAAAGCTGATGGCCCCAGGGTTCTCAATGACGCATCGTCATTGGGATGGGGCGCGGGCAGAAACCGATTCTTCAGATTATTTCGGTATACATATCTTCAAGGGAGAGAGCTTCAAATTCAATTGAGTCGCATGAAAAATGCCTTTTCGCTAAAGTCCTATCCCTTCCATTTTAAGGAAGCTTTTTATGTTTAAGATCATTCTAAGTTTTATGTTTGTAATATTACTTTCTTTCTGTTTATCGGCAGATACATCGCTTATCACTAAAATTCCCCTCAATATTTGGCAAACAGACAAGAGCAAAGTATTATCAATGCGAGCTATTGAAACTCAGCAAACATGGATCAGCTCCAATCCGGAATTTTCTTGTTTTTTGTACGATGATGCAGACATCGAAAGCTATATTCAACAAAAATGGACTCCCGACTTCCTCGATTTTTTTCATGCTCTACCGATTGGCGCGATGAGGGCAGATTTATGGCGCTATTTGATTTTGGCTACTGAGGGAGGAGTATATTCCGACATCGATTCGATATGCATACAGCCCATTCGAGAATGGCCGTTGAAAGGCCGCACATCAGGTCCTCATGTATTGTTAATCGATTTAGATGCCAATCAAAGCCAGTTTTGCCAATGGACTTTTGCATCTACAGCCCATCACCCTGCGATGCATTATGTATGCAAGTATGTGTTAAAACAATGGCAAAAAAAAGGCATTCTGCTAAATAGCGACAGCACGATTAACGTGCTAGATACAACAGGCCCATCCATTTTTTCTTCTGCAATTAAAAGCTATATTAATGAACGACCAGATGCGGCTGCTTTTAAAATCTTAGAAAAATATGTTAAAGATAAAGACTATCGCAAACGACTCAATCGGCTAGGCATTTTTTTTACACGCAAAGGTTTCTTTAGCGGTATTGGAGCTAAAAACTTATTTTGGGGTAGTTGGCAAAAGGAAGCCAAACAATTAGTGGATGAGAAGGGGAAGAATTTATGATCGGCGTGCTAGATCCCATTTCCATAATGCCAAGCCCTGCGCAGTCGACTGCTTTAGCTAGGCTCACAACTTTCCTTTGGCGAGCTTGCCGAGTGCTTGTTTGGCTAGCGCCAGGCCGCTGAGTTCGCTGAGTTTACCGGCAAGCGAACTGGTTTCGATACGACAGGCGTGGATATTTTCTTTCCAGGCGAAACGGGGGAGTAGCTTTTTCAGGGGATCGAGAAGGAGGGGGCCGCTGGCGACGGCGATGGTGCCGAGGACGAGGACTTCGGGGTTGAAGTTCATGAGGATAGTGCCGATGCCCTGGGCAAAGCGGAGGGTGAATTCGTCCCAAACACGGAGAGCATAGGGATCTTTTTTCCTGACGGCTGCGATCAGAGATATGGCATCGATCTCCTGCCCTTTTCTGATTTCCGTTTCAATCCCATCCCGTTCGATCTCTTCGCGCATTTTTTTAGCGAGCGCGGCGCCTCCGCAATAGGCTTCAAAGCACCCTTTTTGCCCGCAAAAGCAGGAGGGGCCGTGGATGTCGAGGACGAAGTGGCCTACTTCCGCCGCCGTGTCGGAGGCGCCTTGCACGAGATGGCCGTTCACGATGGCGCCGGCTCCCATGCCTGTGCTGCAAGTGAGATAGATGAGGTTCTCCGATCCTTTGGAAGAGCCGAATTGGTATTCGGCTAGCGCTGCGGCATTGGCGTCGTTATTCATCATGGCGGGCTTATGAAAAGCCTCTTTGAAAAACTTCATCAGCTCGGCATTTTCCCAGCCGGGAAGATTAGGAGGTTTTAACATTTTACCTTCTTTGGAACAAATGGGCCCGGGCGAGGAGATGCCCACCGCGCCAATTTGCCTGAGATCCATCCCCTGTTCCTCGAGGAGTTCTTGGGCGAGACGAGCGATTGCCTTGAGCCCATTTGCAGAACCATGGAGCGGCTGGGTCATGATCCGTTTGGATGTCCGGATCTCCCCTAAATGATTCCCTATGCAGACGCAGGTTTTTGTCCCGCCGATGTCGATACCGATCAGATCCATTCAGCCATTCAGTTTTTCTTCCAATTTTTCTAGCGTAATGCCTCTGGTCTCCGGAACAAAAAAGGCTACGAAGAGAATCGCCAGTACGCAGAATGCGGCAAACAAATAGAAAATCGACGCGTTGCCATAGATTTCCATAAAGGAAAGGGCGTACCGCATCACCAGCCCTGCGAACGTCCAATTGACCATGGTCGTGATGGTCAGGCCGCATTCGCGTCCCTTGAGAGGGAAGATTTCGGAACAGATTAACCAAGCCACAGGACCCCAGGAAAATGCAAACCCAAAAATATAGACGACGAGTGCGATGAGCAGCGTGGTTTGCAGCATAGGGGTAACCATCGTCGATTGACCGATGCCCTGAAATGCAAGGCCTGCCGCCGCCATACTGACGAGCATAATCGCGGCCCCGGTATAGAGCAGTTTTTT
>Ga0206967_1012_pt1 | contig 42536 bp, 44 predicted proteins | sample Alteio_BWOrgHeat_24_FD_153259 | JGI IMG/M metagenome (GOLD analysis project Ga0206967, IMG submission 153259) | Enriched cells from forest soil in Barre Woods Harvard Forest LTER site, Petersham, Massachusetts, United States -... | ecosystem: Environmental > Terrestrial > Soil > Temperate forest >...
GCCTCTCACGCCTCCTACGCCTCCCACGCCCGCCACGCCTCCCACGCCTCCCACGCCTAGTACCTGACTGTCTTTAGGGCGGCGGAGACGATTTTTTCTACGGATGGGAGGACATAGAGTTCTAGGGGTTTGACCCAGGGGACAGGGGTGTCCAGGCGGGTAATTCTCACGGGAGCTGCGTCCAGATATTCGAATGCTTTTTCGGATACGCGGGCGATGATTTCGCCGGCGAAGCCGCAGGTCATTGGTGCCTCGTTGACGACGATCAGGCGGTTCGTTTTCGCGATCGAGGTGAAGATCGTATCTTCGTCGAGGGGAACGAGCGTGCGGATATCGATGACCTCTGCGCTCACGCCGAGTTTCTCCAATTCAACCGCGGCTTGAAGGCAGTGATACACGTTCTGGCCGTAGCTCACAAACGTGATGTCCTTGCCTTCATGCCTGACCGCCGCCTTCCCCAATGGGATGACGTAGTCGTCTTCAGGCAGCAGTTCCTCGACTTCCCTCTTGCGGTAAAGCTCTTTGATCTCAAAAAAGAGGCAGGGGTTGCCATCGCGCAGAGCCGCCTTCATGAGGCCCTTTGCGTCATAGGGCGTACTCGGGCAGATCACCTTTAGACCGGGCGCATTGCAGAACCAGGCCTCGTTCATCTGGCTGTGGTAGAGCGCGCCTCCACCGTAGGCGCCGGCTGGACCGCGAATTACGACGGGCATATTGACCTCGCCGGCGGTTCGATAGTGATAGGTCGCCAGCATGTTGACGATCTGATCGAAGCCGCATGAGATGAAGTCAATAAACTGCATCTCCGCCATAACTGTCTTCCCGGCAAGAGCCATGCCGACTGCGGATCCGACGATACAAGCTTCGGAGATCGGCATGTCGATCACCCTGTCGGTTCCATACTTCGCTTGAAGACCCTCAGTGACACCGAAAGCGCCGCCAAGGATACCGATATCCTCACCCTGACAGATCATGTCCGGGTTGCGCTCCATCTCCTCAAAGAGTGCCTCTTTGATGGCGGTGACGTAATTCTTCTTTCCGATTGCGGGAGGGTTGGCTACTGCGCTCAATTAATCTCCTTGAATACCCACCGGCCAGCTTCCTCGGCTTCGGGCAACGGAGATTGAAGAGCGAATTCGATACCTTCGTTGAGATACTGCACGACTTCCGGGGGAAAATCCTCGTTGGCGGCCTCGGAGGCGTTCTTGCCTTCGGCTTGGTAGGACTCGGCATCTTCCGGCCCGAGGTAGCCGAGAGCCAATAGAGTTTGACGGCACACGCTGATAGGATCTCGCTCGCGGCCCTTTTCAATCTCCTCTTGAGGGCGATACTTGTTCGCCCGATCGTCGTCGTGGTCGCCATGCCCGTACGCTCGAAAGGTTTTGCACTCGACAATGCTCGGACCATTGCCGGCGCGAGCGTGGTCCACGGCCATCATGACCTTGTCGTAAACGTCGAAGACATCCTGGCCATCGGCTATAAAACCAGGGATTCCGTACCCCTTGGCTCGTTCAGCGACGTCCGGCGTGGGACAGCCGAGTTCAAGCGGTGTGCCATATGCCCACTGGTTGTTCTCTACGATGGTAACCACGCCAAGTTTATGAACGGCGGCATAGTTGATCGCTTCATGAAAAATGCCTTGGGCAGTTGAACCTTCTCCGTTGAACGTCAGGCACACGGCGTCTCCGCCATTCAAACGGTCGGCATACATGACGCCGGCGGCCACAGGGATTGTGCCGGCCAGCATCGATGTCGAGTGGATGATGTGTTTCGCACGGCTACCGATGTGCGACCAGTTATCGCGGGCCCTTCCCGGGGAATCCGCTTTGCCCCAGACTTGCGCGCAAACTTCCTCGATCGTCATGCCGAGCCTATCCGGCCGTCTCCAACCGAGCCTGGAATCCTTCAGGAAGAAAGCGGGCATATCCCGGTGGATCGGGGAGATCCAGTCGGTGGACTTGAGGCCGAACAGGGCGCCGACAAGTATGGCTTCCTGATTGTGGGAGGAGTAGAGTGTGCCCTTCAATCGGCCCCGACGCTTTTCCTTGATCAGGCGTACGTCAAAGTAGCGGGCTAGGTAGACCTGCTTGAACAACTCAAGACAATCCTCTTTCGTCAGAAGATCGCGGGGTCTCAATTGAGGAACATCTGTGCTGGTCGGTACCTTTTCGGCAGTTGCGGCGCCTGAAACTCGGCTCAAAAGCGGACTCCGTCCTTGTGGAATTACGTGGTTAGGATACCCCAGCGGGACGTGGAAGTAGGGATTTTGGGTATGCGGAGGTCGGTTCCGGAGCCCTTCTGCTTTATGGATGGGTCGTGCGAAAAGGGAGAAGGGTTTGGGATGAGGGTTCCGGGAACGTTGAGTCTCACCTAGCTTTTGATTGAGGTTGCCGATTGATATGGAGAGTTAATTGTATTTGCAGGTGTACGGCACCATTACCCCCTGCCCCCTCTCCCTTTTCGGCACGGACATCCAAAAAGGGCGAGGGGGTTCCTGGAGGGTTAAGGGGCTCCTACGGCGCTGTTTAGGAAGCTGAAGAAGGTTTCTACTCCTCCGTAGCCGATCATCTGTTTGACTACTGTGCCGTTCTTGTCGAGGATGTCCTGCGTCGGCATGGCTGTGATTCCGTATGCGGAGGCGACGCTTGGTTGGTCGTCAACGTCGATTCGGCAGAAGACTAGTTTGCTGCCGTATTTTTTGAAGTCATCGGTTCCGAAGCACTCCCGCTCGAGCATTTTGCAGGGGCCGCACCAGGTGGCGAAGAAGTCGACGAAGATCATCTTGTTGGAGGCCTGGGCCACCTTTTTAGCTTCGTCGAGGTCGTAATACCACTTCGTCGAGTTGATCTCGGCGAGCGTCAGTTCTCTAGAATCGGCGGGCGGATCGAAGACGAACGTCGAATCGGGAATGTTGCCGTTAACCGCAAGCGACTTTGTATCGAAGACCATCGAGAGTCTTTTGTCCGGCTCGTCCTTGTTCAGATCGATTTGGGCTTTGCGAGCAATTTTGTCGTCTGGGCTTAGCAGATACGTGATCACCTTCCGATCTTTGGAATCGTAGGAGGCCTCGACGGCACTCATCGTTCCACCCTTGATATTCTTTGTGCCGAGATCCTTGGATCGGACAGCCTTATACGCGTTGGAATCGAAAAAGCCGGCAAATACATGCAGTTCTTCGGTGGAAAAAAGCGTCTTCAGTTCGCCCGGCGTTTCCGGCTGCTTAAAGTAGGTTTTATCCGCCTTGTCATAGGTTGTAACCTCTTTGCCGTCGGCAACGACAGTCTGAGTAGGAGTATCGATTCGGATGAGGTTCGGCTTCTTCAGAGCGATCGTGTACGCCTCGGGACCACCCTTGGTGATGGTTTGGATTGTGTAGTTCGACGTAACGGTTTTTGCGTCGTTAATAGCTTTGCCGAAGCTTGTCAATAAAGTGCTCGAGCCAACCTGTGCAACGGCATACGCGGCAAGCGCCGTACCGGCAATGAAAATAATGGGTCTCCGCATGGGTATCTCCTAGACTGTCGAAAGAGGATCAATCTATTGTATCGCAGTTATTGGGTGGTGGGTGCCAGGTCTTGGGTATTGGGTATTGGGTATTGGGGTGGGAACTTCGCGGTTACCCTTCTGGTTCTGGTGGAGGGTAAGGTAGCCGAAAATGTCCCGTAATGTAACGCTTGCCATTTTGATTGGATTGATCGTGGCCCATATTGTTTTGGCGGCGAACTATGCTGCGGTTACGCCTTATCGACAGGCCGGCGTATTGCTAGGTCTTGGCAAGCCACAGAAGGTCCAGGATATCGGGGCGCCGGATGAACGACAGCACGTGAACTACATTACGACGTTGTTGACAGGCAAGGGATTTCCCGTCTTCGATCCCCACGATCCCCATCTGTATGAAACGTATCAGAGCCACCAACCTCCCGCGTACTACGTGCTGGCCGCAGGTTGGTGCAGACTTTTAAACGCCACCCATCTCGACCAGAAGGATGACGGCATCAAGCTGCGGGCGCTTAGCGTGGTTCTTGGCGCGGGCACGGTTGCGGGGGTCTTCTTTCTTGCGTTTTGGGGGTTTCGCAATCCTGAGGTCGCCCTCACCGCCACTGCCTTTGCTGCGTTTTTGCCGATGTTTACGGCCCTGAGCGGAGCGGTCAGCAACGACCCGCTGTTGATCCTTTTATGTACGTGGGTTCTGGCGTTAACCGCCAAGTGCCTTCGAGATGCGTGGAGTTGGAAAGCTGTCGCCTTGATCGGTGTTTTGACGGGATTGGCCTTCTTGACCAAGACCACCGCATTGGCGCTTGTTCCAGCGCTGCTGCTTGCGGCGTTCCTGCCACAAGAGAAAGACGTTCCCTACGAACAGGGGGACGCATCGATTCTGGCCGCGATGGATAAATTGGAAAAGAGGCGACAGCCCCAGCCTGCCTTTCTAATGGTTATGTTTGCCGGCGTGATCGCCTTGGCGATGGCAGCGCCGTGGTGGGTTCGCAACCAAAAGCTGTACCGCGACCCTTTCGCCATTTCTGCTTTCAATGCGGCTTTTAAAGGTTCGGCGCAGAAGATTGCCATCGTGGCCGGAATCGAGGCACAGGACCCCGGCGCGTCAGGCGAACTAACCTACTGGAAGGATTGGGTGGGTTGGTGGACGAGCCGATCGTTTTTCGGCGTTTTCGGCTACATGGATATTTGGCTCAACGAACGAGGTACGGCGTTCACGGGCACCTCTGCAAAAGGGAACGCACCGAATACGCTTTATCGCCTGCTCTTAGCTACGGTTGTGCTGTGTGTGCTGGGATGGATCATTGCGCTCACCAAGGATGAATGGCGCGACACGCGATCGGTTCAAATCATGAATGCGGGGTTTGCCCTTGTCGTGCTGGTCCTGTTTCTCCGGTTCAATATGCAGTACTTCCAAGCTCAAGCGAGGTATCTGTACCCTGCCATAGGGCCTATCGCGTGTGGGATTTCGGTTGGCGCCTGGCAGCTCCTCGGCAGATGGCAAAGGTTCGCGCTGCCGGCTATCGGCCTGCTTTTTCTATCGGTAAATGTTTACGCTTTATCACAACTGCCGGATGCTTTTGCTCAACGGATCGACGCGGCAAGCCGTCTACCGTAGCAATGATGAATCTGGTATTGGGTATTGGGTTTTGGGTATGGGGGGGCATCGGCGTTCAAGGGCCGATGGACAAACCCTTGAGCCTCGTCTTGCGAGCCGCGCCGGTGCCTCGGATAGTGGAATTGCTCTCCGCCGCCTCCGGCATCCCAATGGCCGCTACCGGAGTTTTCGCCAAGGATGTCCTCCTCATCGATGTTCATGAGCGATCGGTGTCGGAGGTCATGGGCAAGATCGCCGAGGTTACCGGCGGGGCTTGGAAGAACGACAAGGGCACGTACCGCCTGACTCGGAGCGCTACCGCGGAGCGGGCTCAGGAGAATCGTGAGCAGAAGTACCGGACGCTTCAAATCCAAACGGAAATCGACCGCTCCAAGGAGATTCGAGATGGAACGCTGACTGCCGAACAGGCGAAAGCACTCAGCGCAGACTTTCGAAAGAAGCGCGAAAAGAACGCACAGTACGCATTTGTTCCTTTCGGTGAACTCAACAATCCCGTAAACATGGCACCGTCGAATCGAGCACTCCTCAGACTGATCTCATCGCTGGACCTGTCGGAGGTCGCAATGCTCATACCGGGAGATCGGATCGCGTATTCCAACAAGCCGACAAAGATGGAGCGGCCGCTAACGATATCGAGCGACGAGATTCTTTCGAAGTTTATGCAAGAGCAGAATGTCTGGTCGGACGCGGTTGCCGGGATGGCCGATAGTGCGCCAAGCAGGTTTGGGGGCGACCCGCTCGATGCTCGCGGATCGATCACCCAAGTACCGGATCGGATTCTGCTCGTTGCAAACCGTACGAACTCTTCTGCGCTCGTTCAGTTTCGACTGTTCCTGATCTCCGGTGAGCAGACGGTGGGCAGTTCCAGCCTGTGGATCGGAAGCGACGCGATCCGAAAGTATTCCAGCCGGATGGTGGAGCCCTCGGCCCCGTCCGGAACAAAGATCAGGCTCAGCGCAGACTCGCTGACGATGCTTGAAGCAACAAAGGGATGGCAGAGGCCGAACCAGGGCCCCGCGCCCGGTCCATTGGCAGCGGGAATCGCATTGCTGACCCACCCCGAAAAAACGGACCCGCTTGCTCTTGCCGTCACGGACGGGTTCGTGTCGGTCGCGGAGGCAAGACATTCGAACCTGATCGCATCGCTGCCAGACGAACTGGTCGCACTGAACTTCATGCCCAATACCAGCTCGGAAACCTTAGACAGCTTTCTTCAATCGGCTGAAAACATCGGCGAAGTCGGGACTTCGGAGAAGGATGGCTGGTTGGTCGTGAAACCGAGGAGGGAGTACTCGATTCGGCTGCTGCGTGTCTACCGAGATGCGCTTGGCAAATATCTGCGCAGTATTGTTTCGGAAGGGAGAGCAAGTTTAGACGCCCAGGCCGAGTTTGCCTTGAATTCGCAACCTTCGGATTACGACACATACGGCATGCCGATGGGAATGCTTTTGGATCTCAACAGCACCCAGAACGTCGATCAGGACTGGACCACTCTGAAGCTTTGGGGAGCGCTTAGCCTTGAACAGCGAAACGACTTAATCAAGGGCCAGAAGATCCCGTTTAAATCCTTGACTCCACTTCAGATTGGGCTGATTGGACACGAGGCATACGATCGCACCTACAAGTCGTTCATCTCAATGACGGCCACGAGTAGTGCAGTGGACATCCATCGGCTCATGGAACCAACCGAGTGTTTGCCGGACGGCCTTAATCCGGATGGGTTCCTGTCGCTGACTACGGAGGCGTCTACCGCAATCCTGGCTTCTTCGACTCGAAAGAACGTCAGGATGAACTACGCCCGGGTGTTCGACGAGCAACAGTTGGGCAATTCGTTGGCAAGTTACGAGAGATCTCAGGCCGATGCGAATCCGATGTTCGATCGGTTCCAGCTCATCCAGAGAGTCAATTACACTTTCAAATTCCATTATGCGGAAGGCATCGCCGATCAAACCTCGCTTCACGACATCGTGGTTCCGGCCGACAGTCAACCGCTGACTATGGATGAACTGCCGAAGGAGATGCGGGACAAGATTCTGGCGGCCAAGGAGGCGGCGAAGAACAACCCGGCTTTCGCGACTCCGAAGCGGGTGCCGCCGCCTTGGCGGTAGCGTAATATCGTGTGGTTTGTGGAATCCGGTGAGTTTTTTGGGGGGGCGGCGGAGTTTGAGTGTTTCCGGATGCCCCTCACCCCCTGCCCCCTCTCCCATTACGAACCAAATGGGCGAGGGGGTCCGGAGGTTTATCCGGCTACTAGGGCCATGCTTATTTCGGGGTAGCGGGGGCCCACTGGGGGTTGGATGGCGGATAGTTCTTCCATTTCCGCGGCGGTCAACCTCACCTCGGCGGCGGCGATGTTTTCTTGTAGGTAGCCGATCCTCTTGGTGCCTGGGATTGGGATGATGTGATGGCCATGGGCGAGAACCCAGGCGAGGGCGATTTGGCCTGGTTTGACTTGCTTACGCTCGGCAACTGCCTTTACGGCATCGACTATCCGGTAGTTGAGATCGAAGTTCTCGCCGGCAAACCTTGGGTTGGTTCGTCTCCAGTCATCGGCTCCAAGGTCATCGAACTTTTTAATTTCGCCGGTCAAGAAGCCTCGGCCAAGGGGGCTGTACGGGACGAAAGCGATTCCTAGTTCTTTACATGCCGGGATCACGTCGTTTTGAAAGTCCCGAGTCCAAAGGGAGAATTCACTTTGGACGGCTGTGATCGGATGCACCGCATGTGCACGGCGGACGGTCTGCTCTTTCGCCTCAGATAGGCCGAGGTACCGGACTTTGCCCTGCTTCACCAACTCAGCCATCGCTCCGACCGTCTCCTCAATTGGAGTGCGCGGGTCTACGCGGTGCTGGTAATACAGATCGATTTGGTCGATGCCCAAGCGCTCCAGGCTCTTGTCGACGCATTTTCTGATGTACTCGGGTGTGCCGTCGACGATGTATGGCGCGCCGTTTGCAACAAGGTCCTGGTGGCTCGTCAACGAGCGGTCGTACACATTCGCGAACTTCGTCGCCAAAAACACTTCGCTTCTTCGGCCGCTCAGGACCTTCGAAAGCAGAATCTCGTTCTTTCCGGCGCCGTACATGTCGGCGGTATCCCAGAAATTGCAGCCCAAGTCGATGGATCTTCCCAGGACCTCAAGCGACTCTTCATCGTTTCCCCCGCTGTACGCAAAGGACATTCCCATACATCCGAGGCCGATCTCGCCGACCTGATCGTTTCCGATCGCTCTTTGCTTCATTTTTTTGCCGATTCCTTTATGAGGCGCCCAATTGGGGCGGCTCACCGGTCTACTACGAACTTCGTTGATCCAAAGTTGGTATTGTTGGGTGGCGGGGTCCGGAGCCCTCTTGTATCTGGTGGTGGGGCGCAGTCCAGTTTGGGTAGTCCGGAGCCCTCACCCCCTGCCCCCTCTCCCATTACGAACCAAATGGGCGAGGGGAGTCGGAGATAGTAACTGGTTGGGGGGTGTTCGCGTCAAAGATGTGGAGTGGTGTCAGCGGTCATCGAAAAGGGTAGACAAGGATCGTTTGACGAAGATCTCGTTTTAGTCGAGAGATTTCTCAACGGAAACACCCACGCGTTCGAGGAACTGTACTCGAAGTATTACGAGAAGGTATTTGCCATCGCTCGTGGCGTGTTGATGGATTCTGACGAGGCTTCGGATGCCGTCCAGGAAGTCTTTACGCTGGTTTACCGGCACCTGGCGCGATTCGACAAGCGGTCTCGCTTTAGCACTTGGCTGTTTCGGGTTGCCGTGAATCGGAGCATTCAGGAGGCTAGGCGCAACCGGTATCGGTCGCGGACCGTTGCTTTGACTGAAGCGGCCGCCAATATCGCGCCGGAAGAGCCGGACACAACTGACCCCAAGGTTCAGGCGACGATGGCAAAACTGTCACCGGCCGACCGGGCTTTGCTTGTGCTGTTTTATTGGGAGGAATTGAGCCTTCAAGACATAGCGGACAGTATCGGCTGCGGTGTCAACGCGGCAAAAACGCGCCTGTACCGGGCACGCGAGAGATTTCGACTGATTTATGAGGCGAATCCATGAAACGAGTGGCGCCAGAACTTGACGGGTTGATGTGGACCCTTGCGGAAGAGGGAAATGACCGCGCTATCGATGAATTTGGCGCGCGGCACCCCGAACTGCGCTCGGAATTGCTGCGCAGAATCGCGATGGTGAAGGGCCTCCGCGGCGAAAAAAAGCGGACCATCGAAGCTCCTAAAGCCATTCCGAGGTTTGTTCCAAAGGAGACCAAGACCACGGGACCGAATTACGTCGTCGGCGGATTGGTTCTCGCCGCGCTGTGCGCATTTGCATTCGCCGTAACGATTTTCCTCACACCCTCACCACGCGTGCACTCGGGAGACGTTCCCAATCGAGTCGCACCCGTCGCTGAGAATCAGCCACCACCCCGACAGGATCCGGCGCCGCAGACTCCCAATGAGCCGGTCGTGAATGTCAATCCGCCTACGCCTGCGCAGAAGGAAGCTGATGAGAAGTTGAAGCCGGGGACGCTGAAGGTCGAGCACGCACCGCTGCTGACCGTGCTTCAAATGATGGCGGACGTTTGCGGCGTCGAGATTATTCCTGCGCCCGGAATGCCAAACCCGGACGTGGTTGTCGATTACCGCGACTTGAATGCGATGCAGATGCTTCAGGACCTCGGCAAACAGTATGGTTTTACGCCGATGGATCAGCACGACGGCAGCATCATCGTCATTCCGGCGGTCGAAGCAGGCGATACGGCGCAGAATGAGGTGCCAACCGGATCTAACTCGATGAGGAAAGTTGGAGGTTGAAGCAACCTAAAGTGCCCATTATTCGTCCGCTTCTTTTGGAGTGCGTTGGATTGTTAACGTAGGCTTGTTATACTGATTGCAGCGCCGCGGGGTTAGTTTAATGCCAAGGGTTCCAAGAGCTTCAGACGTCATCGAGATTCTTGCAGAGAGGTCCCTCATGATTGGGATCGGCGGATTGTCGTCACTGGCGATCGGCGGCCTGCTCATGCGATACAAGGGGCAAGGTTATTTAAGCGGCCTCATTACCGTCCTGTTCGTGATCGGGCTTGTCGGCGTCGGCCTTTCGACCTACTTTGCTTTTCAGGTTCGGAAAGTTACGACGCACGAGATCAAGTGCCCCTTCTGCGAAGATCCGAATGTGTTGGTCGATACGCCGAACGACGATTTTCCTTGCGTGGCTTGCAACCGCATGATCCCGATCGTCGACGGCAAGACGATCCCGGTTTCTCAGGTCCGTTGCGGGTACTGCAACGAGTTGAACTATTACAGTCAAAAGACGGAAGTTCTGCTTTGTGAAAAGTGCAATCACGAGATTCCGATCGCTGTCGATGAGAACGGGCCCAAAAAGTCGATCCCGGCGGCATTCAAGGTCGTCGACGACGAAGCGCTTTACGAGCTGCAATTGGTTGGACAGGGCCATAAGACCGAAGAGTTGATCAGCGCCCTTCAGCACATGCTTGCCCTGAATCGCAATCAGGTCAAGAACATGCTGAACGAGCTTCCGGTGACGGTCTTGACGGGGATCACCCGCAAGAAAGCCGAGATGCTCAAGGCGCAGCTTTCGCTTTACGAAGGCGAAGTCGAGTTCCATTCGATGGAAGAAGCACGTCGGTAAGTTTTATCTTTATTCGTAGCCGATTGACTCTAGGATTGGGAGCTTTGAGGCTTGACGGGCTGGAAATATGCCGGCGAGGATGCCCAGGGCGATTGCGAGCAGGACGACGGAAGCGACGTGGACCCACGGGACTACCCGTGGGTATAGGTAGCCGGTGACGTTGAAGCTGAAGCTTCGCAGGGGGACCCAGCCGCCGTATAGACCGCCTACGGCCCCAACTAACGCAGAGACTGCGGCGATGAAAAGGCCCTCGCAGACCACGATTCCTTGAATTTGATTACGCGTTACGCCGATGGAGCGCCATAGTGCGATCTCTCGCTTTCGGTTCATCACGCCGATCCAGATGGCGTTTACGATGCCGAGCACGCCGATTACGATTGCGATGATCGCTTGGAGGTCGGCCATGGCAACGACCTGCTCGAGGACGCTATCCGCCGCCTGCCGAATCTGGTGGGTGTCGTAAGCGAACGCCGCCCTTTGCGTGGTCGCAAGCGCTTGGACCCTTCCCTTCACGTCTTCGACCGTAAAGCCCGGCGCTACCGATAGGTCGATGTAGCTCACGGCGTTATCTTTCCACCTGCTGCGCAAGTGAGACAGGTCCAAGATAAACGCGCCGTGCTGCCACGAGTAATCGTCCACTTCTCCGAGCACGTCGAGCGCCAGTGCGCCGGTCGGCGTATCGACTTCGAGCTTATCTCCAGTGTGGACATGGTACAGCTGAGCAAAGTTGTCCGAGACGAACGCGCCGGCGCCCGATTTGAATCGATGGAGCAGAGTCGGTTCCGCGAGTTCGGGCGGCCAGAAGCCCATGTTCTTGCTTTGCCGGGCGGCCAAGTAGCGGTCGGTATCGACGCCGATGGCCATGACGTCGTGACCCTGGTAGGGCGTAAACAGTTTTCGCACCGAGTATGCGTCTCGCACGCCGGCAATTCCTCTCACTTTGGTGGTCAACGACGCGGGGAGCACTTGGCTGCCATAGACGTTTGATGCCAGATCGTTTCCCATCACCGAGATATCGAAGGGAAAGGCTGTAGTCATCCATTCGCTGGTACTGGCCTGAAATCCGGCAACTAGCGTTTTGGCGGCGACCGTCATCATCAACGCACAACCGAACGTCATGATGGTAAACGCCGTTCGGTGAGGCGACTTGAGAAGGCTGTCCAGTGCCAGAAACGGTGTCGAATTCTTCAGGCTGGCGAACGGCTTGCGCAGTCTGTTTCCCGCGACGAGCACCACTTGCGGGAACAGCAGGGCGATTCCAAAGCACTCGACACCCGTAATCCCGATGCCGACCGCGTACGAAGTCGACCAAACCGCAACAACAATGTTGGCGGCAATAAACAGGGCAAGACCCAATCCTGCCGCCAACCGGTATCGGTGAACCCGGCGGTAGGAATATGGCCTCAGTATCTCCAACGGGCGCACGTTTGAAGCGGCACAAGCCGGGAAGAATGCGGCGGCCAAAGCGGTTCCCGTACCTATGGCCATAGCTGAGATGAACAGAGTGGGGCTGACATGCACATGCGCCTCCGTAACCAAGGGCACCATGGTGTTGACCGTGCGTTTAGTGTATTCCACCAAGGCCACAGCGAGGCCGGATCCGATCACCATGCCAAAGCAGGACCCAATTAAACCGATCAGAAACCACTCCGCCATCAGCATGGATAGGATTTGTATTCTCGTGGCGCCGATCGATTTTAGGATCGCGATATCCAGAAGCCGTTCCAGAACGGAGACCTGAACGGCGTTATAGATCAATAGAACGCCGACGAGCAGCGCGATCATCGAAATGCCCAGGAGCGACTTGATTCGTCCGAGCGCGTCTTCAGCGGCAGACCCGAGCTTCCCCGGCGGATCGATTTGGCATGTCGGGCAGACGGCGGTCAACTGTGTCTTCGGAACTCCAGCCACGGCGATCTTGTCGACCATTCCGGGTATTCCAAACTTCTGCTCGGTCTCATCGAGACCCATGAACCCCAGGTTTCCGCCGGCCACGACGTCCAGTTTCTTGCTGCTAAGAATCCCGACGATGACGACTTCCCTTCGTCCATTCGCGGATTCGAGCGCGAGTGAAGAGCCATCGCTTAGTCCGTTCTTTTCAGCGAACGCTCTGGATACGATCATTCCCGACCCGACGAGGCGCAGCTTCACGAAGTTCATAGCATCGGAATCAAGAGAGCTTCCAAATAGCTCGGGAGTTGCTACTGAGGTGAGGTCTAAGCCGACCACCAGAAAGTTTGTTGGATGGGCGCCCACCGTGCTTACCGTCGCCTCGATGATGGGCGCGGCTATCGCGCCAGGGACTTTTCGGATCTTCTCGACCATGGCGCCCTCTATCCCGAGATATCGCCCACGGGAAACTTCCCATTCGGCTTTACCCGTCATCGCACTCGCGCTTGCAGCGATGGCGTCCTGTGCCGCTACCACAGACTCGAAGGAGGAGACAAAAATGGCTACCCCCAAAGCCAGTGACATGAGCACCATGACCAAGCGAAACCGGTGGCCGATGTGGTGTTTAATGCCGTACCTGAGAAGCAATGTCCTCAAACCAGAATTCCGTCCCTTAACCGGATTCGCCGAGGCGCCCTTGAGGCGATGGCTTCGTCGTGAGTAACAATCAGGGTGCTTCGCTTTACGGGTGCGTGGGTGCCATCCTCAGTCGAACCGCCGAACTTTTCGAGCAACGCGATGATGGCCAGACCGCTTTCGGTATCGAGATTGCCGGTGGGCTCATCGGCCAACAGAATCAGCGGATTCATAATCAGCGCCCTTGCGATCGCGACCCGCTGCGCCTCGCCACCCGATAATTGGTCCGGGTAGTGATCGAGACGATTGCTCAAGCCGACATGCTCGAGGCACGACCTGCCGAGGGGCATTTGCGACGAGAAGCTGCGACCGCCGAGCGTGGTGGGCAGAACGACGTTTTCGATGGCAGTGAGGGTTGGGATCAGATTGAACGCCTGAAAGATCAGACCGATCCGATTTCGACGCATCAGGGTCAGTTCATCGTCCGTTTGGCTTGCAGTCGAGCGTCCGTCGACCACTACCTCGCCCTCGGTCGGAACGTCGAGACCACATGCCAGGTGAAGCAGCGTGGACTTTCCGCATCCGCTCGGGCCTGTGACGGCGATGAACTCTCCCGGTTCGACCGACAGGCTCACGTTCCGAAGCGCAACGACTTGCTGAGGACCGTGGCCGTAAATTTTGGTGACGTTGCGGAATTGAAGCATGACCTTTGGGTGTTGGGGGTTCGAAGCTGGACGAATTCGAGGGGCAGTTTCGGAAGTATTGCCGAAAGGGATATACTTTGGGGCGTTACTAATGCGGCCAAGTGCATTCGGGCACGGAAGCGTGAAACACCTTTAGGGGGTTCTCAACACAACATGATGTTGCTCCAGCGAGCGATGAAGCAGGCGGGCAGCCTGATATCGCGAAGAGCCGTGGGACTGCTAGTACTCGCAGTCTTAGGCACATTAATTCCAACAATGGCGTTTGCGGCCGAAGGAGATAACGTCAAACTGGCGTTTTCTTCCGGCGACAAAATCTTACTTTACATTTCCCTCGGTCTCGGCGCAGTAGCCCTGGCATTCGGCTGGTACCTGCGTACGTCGGTGATGGCTCAGTCTCCCGGCAGCGAGAAGATGCAGTCGGTCGGAAAGGCAATCCGGGAGGGTGCGCTTGCGTATCTCGCCCAGCAAGTCCGAACGATGCTCATCTTTGTCGTCGTTCTGGCGGTCGGCCTCTTTCTACTTTATTCAAAGCAATACAACTCGACGATCGGCCTAGAGATCGCGATCTGTTTCTGCGGCGGCGTCGCCGCCTCTTACATTGCGGGCTATGTCGGCATGCTGACTGCCGTCGACGGCAACATGCGGACGGCGCATGCGGCGCTTACCAGCTACAAGAGAGCTCTCGAAGCCGCCTTTAAGAGCGGCGCCGTTGCGGGAATGGTCACGGTTGGCATGGGCTTGATCGGCGCGACGCTGATCCTGCTCTTCGCCGGCGAAAACGCCATGACGCTGCTGGTCGGGTTCGGCTTCGGCGGATCCCTTGCGGCACTGTTCATGCGCGTCGGAGGAGGCATATTCACGAAGGCTGCCGACGTCGGAGCCGACCTCGTCGGAAAGGTGGAAGCAGGCATCCCGGAGGATGACCCGCGAAACCCGGCAACGATCGCCGACAACGTCGGTGACAACGTCGGAGACTGCGCCGGAATGGCGGCAGACATCTTCGAATCGTATGAAGTTACGCTGGTCGCGGCAATCATTCTCGGCGCCGCAACCGCACAGATCTTCGATCAAACGACTTGGATGCGCCTGATTCTGTTTGCCTTGATGGCACGCGGCGTCGGCATCATCGCTTCGATCATCGGAATTATGTCGGTCAAAGGCAACGACGACATCGATGCCGATCCGCTGATGTGCATCCGAAAGGGCTTTTACACTTCCGCGCTTATCGCGGTTGCGGCAACCTGGGTCTTGGCATTCGTTATGATGGGCGGCAATAGCCAGTTGATCACCGCGAATGTGTTGACCAACAAAGACAAGATCGTTCTCAACGCCATGAGCACCATGCTCGGGGTTCGAGATGAAATCGCGGCATCCAAGAAAATCCCCTACTATGAGGTCAAGCCTGAAGATTTGGTAGCCGACTCAAGGGTTAAAGCGCTTGGGTTCAACAGTGCCGACGAGATGATGCCACAGCAGATGGTTGGCAGAAAGAACCTGGACGATGTTCTTGAACCGAGATCGCTGCGTGATTTCTCGCTCGTTACCGATTTCTCCGACACGAAGACCCATCCCGAGTTGAACTACGCCGTGTTCCCGAACTTCCAGTCGGACCAGATGGCGCAACAGCAAGGACAGCCTCCCAAGCGCTACACGGTTGGGTCGTTGTTTGGAGAGAAGGGCACGGACAGGCTGATGGTCGCTCAGTTCCACTTGGTGAGCGACACGCCGGCAACGGCTGGCACTCCGGCAACGCCTCCTTCACCCACGCAGCCGGGCCGCCCGGCGACGCCTCCCGCGCCGGCCAAGCATACGGATATGACCGTCTGGATCGGTCCGATGAAGGACAAAGATCTGGATGATCTGGTCAAGGACTTCAACACGAAGAATGCCGCTTCGCCAGGTGGCGCAAAGGCAAGCCTGACCGTGGTCAAGAAGGATCCGGTCGCCCTGTACGCCGACAAAGAAGGCAATTTTGTCGTCGGCCTTCCTTCGGAGATTAAGGACCGCGTCGAGAACATTTATCAAAAGCCGTTCGATTACTATCGGCTGACCAACGCCGAGATGGACAAGTTGAGCGCCGATATGGGCGCCGGCAAGAAGGTCTCGGCTCCGGCAAAAGAAGAGATGATGGCGGCGGAAGCCACCCAGACGACGGTGCCGTGGTACTTCTTTGCGATCGCGGTCACGTTTGGCGTGGTCATGGCGTTTGCGATTGAAATGCTGACCGACTATTACGTGTCGACGCACAAGAAGCCGACACAGGAAGTTGCAGGCGTGTCGAGCGCCGGTCCGGCGCCGATGATCATCCAGGGCTTCGCCTACGCGGCGGAATCCAGCGTGTTTATGGTGTTTGCGATCGTCATCGCACTCATCGTTCCACTTCTGCTGTTCGCACCGACGGTCTTCGGCGGCTACATTCTGAGCTTCTACGGCATCGCGCTTGTAGGCCTCGGATTGCTGACGACGACGGGCTACGTGCTCGCAATGGACACGTTCGGACCGATTTCGGACAACGCCCAGGGCGTTTACGAGATGAGCGGCGAGGGACACGACAACGCATACGGCATGAAGGCCGTGCAGCGGCTCGACGCGGCAGGCAACACGACCAAGGCTCTTACGAAGGGATTTGCGATCACAACCGCCGTCGTTGCGGCGGTCGCGCTGTTCCACTCGTATCTTGAAAGCGCCCACCTGGCCACGATCGGTCTGCGACTCGATATTCCCGAGATCTTCTTGGGCATGTTAATCGGCGCGGCGTCCCCTTACCTGTTCGCCTCCTCGACTATCAACGCGGTTGGACGCGCGTCCTTCCAGTTGATCAACGAAGTGCGACGGCAGTTCCGGGAGGATCCGGGCATCATGGCGGGAACGAGCTTGCCGAACTACGGACGCTGCGTGGCGATCGTCACCGCAGCGGCTCAGAAGGAGCTCCTCGGGCCGGCAATCCTCGCCATCGGACTTCCAGTCGCGGTCGGATTCGGGTTCTCGATCGGTAAGCACCCGGTCAACATTGGCGGGCACATGTACAACCTGACCGGCGCGGAAGCGCTGGGCGGATTCTTGGCCGGCGCGATCGCCAGCGGACAGCTTATGGCGGTTCTGCTTGCGAACTCCGGCGGCATGTGGGATAACGCGAAGAAGCTGATCGAAGACGGTCTGTACGGCGGAAAGGGCTCCGAAGCTCACAAGGCGGGCGTCGTCTGCGACACCGTCGGCGATCCGTTCAAGGATACGGCCGGTCCGGCCATGAACCCGCTGATCAAGGTTATGAACCTGGTCGCGCTGCTTCTGGCGGGCATGTTCGTTCTTCCGCTTCCCGACTCCACACTCACGTTGATCACGGTGGTCGCCCTCGGCGCGCTGGCGGTTTCGATCTACATCTCCAAGAAGGGATCGATGTCCTCCGAAATGGCGCTTGCTAAGGGACAAGAGAATGCGTTCAACGAGGCAGCCGCTGCGGTTGCGGCTGAGACAGTCGCTGAGTTGCCTGAGCCGGATGCGGCTCCGGCGCCGAAGAAGAGGAAGCTCACGGTCGACGAGCCGGAGGGTTCCGACCCTGGCGAGGAGCCGAAGGCTTAGGCCTTCGCCTCCTCTCTCCCTTTTTGAGGGAGAGGGACAGGGTGAGGGAGCTCTCGAACCTCGCGGCATGCCAATGCCGAATCTGTCGGAGTATCCAAAACTGGAGCTAAATCCGAGAGTGTGTACGTTCACGGTTCTCCCTCTCCCTGACCCTCTCCCTCGCGGAGGGAGAGGGAACGTGTTCGATAGACTGCCGCTGTACCTCAAACGGGGCTGACCTCGAATATTTGGGTAAGGACGAGGCCGCCGACCCGCAACTCCCGGGCCTTCGGCCCGGCTTTTGGTTTACAATGTTGTGGAGGAAGGTGAATCGGTGGCAGACGAGAAAGACGTGCGGGGACTTCGTGCGGCGCGGACGGAATTATCCAAGAGGGGTATCGACATTAGTCGTGCCGATGTGAACCTGAGGCGGGGTGTGCTTCATATCAGAGGCAATGTCAGCGCGATGCGGGGTTGCTCCTTCAAGGATCTCAAATCGGAGATGGAGTTGGTTGCTCGCGTGCTGCGGCAAAAGTCTGAGATTCGCGATGTGGTTTTGGATTGCCACTATTCGGGCCTATAAAACTCTCAATAACTCGCCTACGAGGTAGAACGTGCCGGTTACGAGCACGATATCGTTGGTGCCGGCTTGCTCTACGGCTGCGTCTAGGCCCTCGGTGGGAGTTTGGTGACCCTGGATTTTTGGGAAGAGGGGTTTGAGTTCGGCGACCATTTTGTCGACGGAGGTGGCCCGGTGGAAATCGACGGGGACGACGTGGACGCTTTTAACTCGATCCATCAGAACTCTGAAGAACGTGCCGGGTTCATGCCCGGCGAGCATGTTGGTTACCAAGACGACCTTTCGATCGCCGAAACGGGCGTCTAGTGAGGCGGAGAGGACGGCGGCGGCATCGGGGTTGTGGGCGCCGTCGAGAACCACCGTGCGGCCTTTATATTCGATCTCTTGGAACCGGCCGGGAATCGAAGCGTTTACTGCTCCTTGGATCAGGGACGGCTCGTCTTTGTACGCCCCGGAGGCATCCATGGACGCAACGGCGAGGGTCAGGTTGTGCTTTTGGGCCGTTCCCGGAATACCCGGATAAAGGCCAACGTGCAGGCGGGATGGGGTTTCGACGGCACAGGATTCCTCGATCCACTTGATCTCCCTTCCCCACCGCCATGCAGGCGCGCCTGCTTCTGCCGCCACTTCGAGGATTACCGATTCAGCCTCCTCAGGCATTTGACCCACGATGACGGGCACGCCAGGTTTGATGATTCCCGCTTTTTCGTAGGCGATCTTTGCGCGGGTGTTGCCCAAGATATGCATGTGGTCGAGGCCGATGCTCACGATGACGCTTGCGCGTGGCGTGACGACGGTGGTCGCGTCCAAGCGGCCGCCGAGGCCAACCTCCAAAGCAACCCACTCGCAACGTTTCTGCTTCCAGTACTGGAACCCGATCGCGGTTTTGAGCTCGAACTCGGTGATGCCGCCAAAGTCGCTTTCTGAAAAACTCTCAACCGTGGGGATCAGGGCGGCGGTGATGTCGGCCAGATCCTGCTTGGGGATCAACTCCAGCCCGAATTGGACGCGTTCCCTCGGGTCCACGACATAGGGACTGAAATAGGCGCCGGTCCGATATCCCGATTCGACGAGCAGGCTCTGAATAAACGCGGTGGTCGAGCCCTTTCCGTTCGTGCCGGCGACTTGAATGAATTGCGGTCCGCCGGCGGCGCCGATGCTGTCTTCGAGGCCAGCCCGCCGAACGAATTCTTGCATTCGGTCGAGGCCCAATCGCCAGCCTCGCGGTTCGAGGGCAGCAAGGTAGGCAAGCGCCTCTTCGTACGTCATTGCCTTGCCAGTCGCCTGGGTGACCATTAGTTCGCGACGGGGGCGGGTATCAGACCCGAAGCCTCGATGCGCCGCACGGCTTCCTTAAAGCGCTCACCGTCTTTGTCCCCGAGGAGCGTCAGGGCCATTCGAACCCAGCCCTCGCCTTCGGTGCCGTAGCCGTTGCCGGGGATCGCCACGATGTGCGCGCGCTGCAGAAGCTCCTTGCAGAATTCCGCGCTGGTCATGCCGGGCGCGGGTACGCGGGACCAAACGTAAAACGCCGATTTCGGCTTGGTGACCTTCCAGCCGATGCTGTTCAGGCCATCGCAAAGAAAGTCTCGACGGCGCTGATACATGGCGATCGTATGGGTGTTGTCCACGTTGTTGAGGGCAAAGGCGCCGGCCTCGGCAATCGCCGGGAACTGCTTGCTGTCGATATTGGATTTCAAGCGCTGCAGGTTGTTTACCGCGTCGGTGTTGCCCAGTGCGAAGCCCAGGCGCCAGCCGGTCATGTTGAACATCTTGCTCAGCGAGTGGAATTCGATCGCCACGTCCTTGCCGCCCTCGACCTGCATCACGGTCGGATTGACGTAGCCGTCGTAGGCGACGGTGGCATAGGCCATATCGTTGACCAGCAAAATGTCGTGGTCCTTGCAGAACTTGACGGCGTCTTGATAGAACTCCGTCGTCGCGGTTGCGCCGGTGGGGTTGTGCGGGTAGCAAACGTAGAATAGCTTGGCGCGCTTGGCGATGTCGGAGGGGATGTCCTCAAGGATGGGAAGGAAGCCGTTTTCGGATTTCAGGGGTGTCTCGTAGACTTCCCCGCCCGCCATGAGGGTGTTGACTTTGTACACCGTGTAACCCGGGTTGGGAACGATGGCTACGTCGCCGGGATCGATGTAGGCCCACGCCAAGTGGGCGAGTCCCTCTTTACTTCCGATCAGCTGGGCGAAATCGGTGGACGCGTCGAGGCGGACGCCGAATTCGCGGGCATACCAATCGGCGGCGGCTTCGAGGAACGGAGTCCAACCGCGCGGCGTCTCGTCGTACCGGTGGGTGGCGGGATCGTTCGCCGAACGGGCGAGGGCGTCGATCACGGGCTGGGGGGTGGGAAGGTCGGGATCACCTATTCCCAAGTCGATAATGTCCGCGCCGGAGGCGATTGCCTCGGCTTTGACGCGGGCGATCTCCGCAAACAGGTAAGGCGGGATCATGTCGAGGCGCTTTGAGCGGGCCGGCATCGTGGGGGGATTTTACCTAGGAAAATCTGTGTAGCCTTGGACGGGTGAAGACGTCCGCTATTTGCGAAGGTGAGCAGATGCAGACTCGGACTTATTTGGCGGTTGCAAGTTGGGCGGTGTTAGCGGTCGCGCTGGCGCAGCAGCAAGCTGTGAAGTTAAAGACGCATCGCCCGCTGCGCGTGACGGCCTCCGAGCGCATCGACAGCCTCCAACTGGGATTTCAAGCGGCGTTGAACGACCTGTCTATGACCAACCTCAGGGTGATGAAGGGCCAGGATGATAAGGGGCGCCCTATTACCTACAAGATCGCGCCTTCCTTTGGTCTGCGTCGCACCCCCTCAGCCATGCTGCTGCACGACGGGGTAATGCGAGATTCCGGCGTGTCCGCTCAGTTGTACGCACAGGAAGAGGAGGTCCAGTATTTTGCGCTGAGCAACTTGGGCAAACCGCTATCAGCCAATCATCTGACGCTGCATAAGAACGTCGGCCCGTTCGCGTTTCGCGCTACGCTTAAGGAGCAGGAGGCTATTGTCGGTTTTGCCAAAAAGGCATGTTCGCGTTTACCAATCGATACGCCCGTAAAGGGCCACATTCTCGGTGTCGAGGCTCAGGCGCGAACGCTCATCTTGTCGAAGGCCGAATGTCTGCCATGCCATCAAGACTCGAAGGTTGGGGACCCGCTGGCGATCCTCGTGTTTTTGACACCCACGGGTCCGACTCCCTAAGGCGCCGCGATAAACCGGGTATCTTATGGATCGCCTGTCGGGGCGTGGCGCAGCTGGTAGCGCGCGTGCTTTGGGAGCATGAGGTCGCACGTTCGAATCGTGTCGCCCCGACCATTATTTTCTTACCGCTCGCCTTCGACGGTTCGGTAGCATCTCGCGATGTAGAACTCTTGGTTGTTTTTGCGCGCCTGTCCCAAGGTCAGTTCGCGCGCCCTTTCGAATCCGTTTCTCTTTGCCCAGTTGTTGTCGCAATCTATTGCGTCGAAGTTATGGGTCGCGAGGATGTAGAGCACGGCGTAACGCGTACTTCCTTCGATCCGGTTTGCCGAGGTCTCGACAACTTCGGCCCTCAACTTCGGCATGAATATACTTTGGGGGATGACGCCAAGGCGAAAGACTTACTCCCCATATGTCTAATTCTGAGTATATAATATCACCATGTCGAGTGAATACTCCCTAGGTGAACTTGAAGTCATCGTACTGCTGGCAACCTGGGGCCTTGGGCCGGAGCGAGCTTATGGAGCCTTGATACACGATGAGGTAGAGAAAGCAAAACGAAAAGCAGTTTCAATTGCCGCTGTATATAATATTCTAGGCCGCCTCGAAGATCGTGATTTTTTGGTTGCAGAAATGGGTGAACCCACGCCTGAAAGAGGCGGAAGGCGAAAGAGATTTTATCGATTGACGGGCCAAGGGCAGGTTGCTTTGGACACTGCACAGCGTCCGTGGATATATTTCGGTAACCTTGCATTAAATCGAGCTGGGGGTGAGCTATGAAAGCTAAAGTGACGGCGACCGGATCACCAAAGAAAACCACCAACCCATTTCTAGAGATCGTCAGGTCCCTAGATTTTTCCGAAATAAAGTACGCGCTGTATTCACTGCTGCTGTTGGTCTTCTTTTTGGTCGTGGTGACGTCTATTTTCATGTACTCCGTGACGCCTGTAGTAGCGGTGATCAGCATTCTTTCTGGCGTGTTCATTGTCCTAGGGCTTATAGCTGGCTACGCCATTGTGGTTCAGCAGAGCAACTCCGCATATCGGAGAACGCTCCGGTTTATATCCTCTATCAGTCGCAAAGCGGATGCGCAAGATTTACTCGACTTGAAGGCCGCCCGAGAATTTGACCGAGTTATCAGAATATTGGATTTTCTACCGCGAGAAGAGTCAGAAGCTTTCCTTGGGGATCTAGAGGAGAAATTCTGGAGCCGATATCAAAAGCATGGAAAGACGCACGCTGTGAGGTGGGCTAGGATGCAAGCTCTTTATGCATGGATGCCATTCTTCAGTCGGACATTGTCAGGGATTAAGAAATTTGGAATCGTAGCATGGCTTGCGAAAGTGCTTGGGGATGTCCTGACAAAAATCCGGTTCTAGCAGACGGACCTCATAGCGAATAGTGCCTCTTCCTTTGCTGGCGCATGGCATCCAGTTTGCGGACCATGGTCCGCGGTCCTTATGCGGACGAATCGTCCGCGCTCCGCTACCAGGGCATCTCGGTGTTGTCCCAGCAGTGGATCGCTAGGGCGTCGGAAGTGGGTGGGGTTAGGAAGTATTCGAGGGCGAGGGTGGCGGCTTGGTTGGGTTCTAGGTGGGCTTGGAGGTCTTTGGCGCCTCGCATGTAGGTGCGCATCCAGCCGGGGTGATATAGGCGGAGGCTGTAGCCTTGGGGGGGCGAGGTCGTTGCTTAGGTTCTTGACGGCCATGTTTAGGGCGGCTTTCGACATGCAATAGCCGAACCAGGCGGTCCGTTTGCTGGCGGCTATGCTGCCGGCTTCGGATGAGACGAAGCACAGGCGCTTCCATGCGCCTCGGTCGAGCATCGGTAGAAACGCCTCGACGACGCGCAGGCCACCCAGCGCATTGACGTTGAACTCGCTCATTATTTCGTCGAATGGGGGCGACTGCCTAATGCCGAGTTCATTCCCCGGAAGAAGAATGCCGGCGCTGGAAATCAGAACATCAAGATGGCCGAAGCGGTCGCCGGCGATTCGCGCGGCTTCGCGAACGGAGGCGTCCGAGCTGACGTCGAGGGGAACGACCAGCAGTTCGGTTGGGAACCGTTCGGTCAAGGCATCGAGGTCGGGCCAGTCCAGATACTTACCGGCGACCACGTGCCAACCGGACTCTAGAAGAGATTGAACCAAGCCGTAGCCCAGTCCACGGTCGGCGCCGGTCACGAGAGCTACCTTGTCCATCCGTCGCCAAGTCTATCGCATGGGCCTGCTCGCATGATGCGGGCCAATTTTGCGGGAGAAATCTCTGCGTTTGTGGCCTTCGAACGATCGTTCGCGGGTACGAGCCATCCCGCGCCTACAAGGTGCTTCGGGCGAAGGTTTTGTGGTCTTCGAACGGTTGTTCGCAGGCACAAACCATCCTGCGACTACAGGGTGCTTCGTGCCTTTTTTGGCGGGAAACTAGCCCAGATACGCCTTTGTATTCTTGGTGGCCTCGGCTGGTTCGGCTCGGACGAAAATCAATTTATCGAATCCGCCTTGGCAAATGATGGTCGGTTTCTTTCTTTCTTTAAGAACATATCCATTGGCCCTGTACTCTTCGATTACACCTTTCTGATCAAGAACATGAACATGGACGGCAACGTTGTCATCTCGCATGTTAAGAGTCTCTCACAGCATTTTGGGCTGAACAATACCCCGTAAATATATTGGTACTTTGGCCCCGTTTGGACCCGTGATCGAGGTGAGGCGTTCGGGCCGAATCGCAACGGATTCGCAAATCGCACGCAAAACCCCACTGAAGTCGCGGGCTCCCAGGGCCTAGAAATCCTCGTTTCGCATCGCCCACTTTAGGCCGTGGGGGAAGTCGACTACGGACTTGACGCCGTAGGCGCTTCGGCGGATTCTTTGGACGAGCACCCCTTTGGCTTTCCAGCCGATAGCGCTGAAGGGCTCGTAATCTTCGTTGAAGCTAAATAGCTGGATTGCCTCGCCTTGGCCCTTGATGGCTTTGACGCAGTCTTCCCCATCGCGATAGGCGTGGACCACATCGCCGGTTTCGAAGCGGCGGTTCTCGAAGACGGCGATGTCGTTGGGCAGCAGCATTTTGGCCATGCTGTAGCCGTTGATGATTCGCCCCCAGCGCTCGAAGTCGTTTCCCCAGTCGAGAACCTCTTCGTAGTCGATGTCCATGTCGTGGGAGGTGGGGATTCCGGCGGGGATGCCGGCATAGATAGGGATGAAGCGCACGCCGGCCCGGCGGAGTTCGAGGTTTCGCTCGGTGGGACCCTGGCTCGACAGAACGTCGATCATCTGGTCGTACACGCGCCCGTCGCGGGGGCGGCTGCCGTCTTCCGAAAGCCAACTGTTGACGCTGGTGTGGTTCACGCCGAGCTTCTTTGCAAGCCAGCGGTTCGAGAGTCCGTACTTCAGCAGCAGGGACTCGACGGTCTTTATTCGCGGATCGTTTTGAATGGCCATTACTCCAAGACTCAGAATTCAGAGAGTTTCCAAATTATACACGCATTCTTTCCACTTGGAAAGAATGCGTGATAGAATGATTACGAGAGATGAGTAACAAAGTGAGTGAATGGAGCCCGGCGTGGCTCTTGGAAGCCTGGGGGCTTCGGACGTTTGGCGCACTGACGACGCCATGGAAACTATCGACGGGCGGGCGGGCGGTCAGCGATGACGAGAGTCAAGCGGCCTGGTATGTGGAGCACACCGACGGGTTCGACCGGGCACGGGAGGTGCTTGTTTGGAAGTATCAGCGGTGCCGGGAGTTGGTCGACTTCCCTATTCGGGAGCCCGGCGAAACGCTGGTTCGGGCGCTGCTTCGGCGGTCGTGGGGCGGGATGCTGGGGCGTCCGCCGTACCAGGTGGCGCAGACGATTCACGACGAGTTTGTGTCCGCGCTGGCGGAGAGGGTTCGATGCGATCCGTTCCGGCCCATTCGGGCGGTTGAGGCGGAGGATCCGTTGGAGATGGCGGACTCGCAGAATGCGAGATATGCGGTTGGGGTTAGGCAGGTGGCGTATGTTTGTGAGAGCGTTTGAGCGTTGGAGCGTTGGAGCGTTAGAGCGTTAGAGCGTTGCAGCGTTGCCTTAGCGGATATGCTCTTCGCATGGACAGTGGACGACTCATCGACTTGAGTCACGTGGTCGAGGATGGGCTTATTACCTACAAGGGGCTGCCGGCGCCGATTATTTGCGACTATCTATCGCGGGAAGCATCCCGGAAGGTTTATTCGGAAGGGACCGAGTTCCATATTGGGCGCATCGACATGGTGGCCAATACGGGCACGTACCTGGATTCGCCGTTTCATCGATTCGCGGACGGCAAGGATCTTTCCGAGTTGCCCTTGGAGTCGTTGGCACACTTGGAAGGGATCGTGGTCCCTGCCGCCGATCGTGCGATCCGAGCGGATGCATTTGACGGTCTAGACCTGTCCGGCAAGGCGGTACTCGTTCGAACGGGGTGGGATCGACACTGGAAAACAGACCAGTACTTCGAAGGGCATCCGTTTTTGACGGGCGAGGCGGCGGAGTATCTTGTTCAGGCAGGCGCCGCCCTCGTGGGAATCGATTCGCTCAATATCGACGACACCGCCGATATGTCACGCCCCGTCCATACGACCTTGCTCGGCGCAGAAATTCCGATCGTGGAGCATATGTGCCACTTGGACACCCTTCCCCCACAACCCTTTCGATTCTATGCGGTTCCGGTCAAGGTCAAAGGCTTCGGCACATTCCCCGTCAGGGCGTTTGGTCTGGTCGTCGAATAACGAGGATGACGTTGATGCCGGAGCTTATGGCGCTTTGGCTCAACTCGACGTATTCCCAACCTTCCGTTTGCATCGTGTTGATGTATTTGTCGACCTCTTCAAGCGAATGCCCATGGCTCCTCGCATTGACGAAGAACGACGCTGTTCTGTATTCATACATGACAGTTTTAATCTTACAAGCGCAATTCTTTAAGCAAGTAACGAATTCATTTCGTGTTCATGCGTCGGCTCATCGCCTCAATGTACGGAATAAATTCCGCGACACCTACGCGGACTGAAGTCGCGCGCTCCATTCGCGTTATATTGGGGTGGTGGAGCTTTACTCCCTGGGCTTCGGCAGCATCTTAGATGTGGCTTTCTTCATGGTTAACTTGGCCACCGTGCTTGTCCTTGCATGGAGCCTTGGCCTTTTGGTGCGGTACTTGCAGGACAGGAAGTGCGATTTCCCGTTTTTTCAGCCGATTTGGTTTTGTGGGGCCGCTTCCCTTGCGGGGGGTTTTTGGATGGAGTTCCAAGACTTCCGACCTTTGACGGTGCTGTTTCCAGTGCTCACGTATGGTTTGATTCGCTCACCGAAGGTCCTTGAGACCTACAACGTCCGCGCCAGTATGAACATATTGATCGGCTTCGTGATGGTTTGCGTCTGTTGGTTTCAGCTCGGCCAGTGGGTTAACTCTGGCGGTTGGGGCAGATCGCTAAGGGTAGTACAGCCTGGCGGCAAGTATGTCGCTGAAGAACTGGACGACTATGGGGGCGAATGTGTCTTCATCGTGTTGCGCCCGAATCGGTTTCACTTGAGTTCTATCCTCGATTATCCGGATCGTCGCGTCGCGGAGTTTGAATATAGCGTCTCCGGCTTGCGATGGGACTCTCCGACTCAACTCACCGTTCTGGTCCCAGAGAATGCGAATCTCTATTGGAAAAAGTCGGGGTGGCAGGAGGTGTCGATTCGATATGTGAATGTTAAGCCGGATGTGCCGAAAGCGGCGGCGGCTCCTATTTTGAGTGGGAGCAGGAAGAAGTAGGCTGGTTGGCTCGGCTCGTCGCAGTCTTTTTGCGGACGATCGTCCGCGGTCCTTATGCGGACGAGTCGTCCGCGCTCCAAAATAAAAAGTAGACAATTGTCTACTTTTCTATTGCCATTCTAGTAATCACTGAATATACTATTAGTGATCCCGCAACCATTGCGTCAAATGGAAGCGGGATTTTTTGGTAAGGCGGCTCCGCGTCAGGCGGGCCGCCTTTTTCGTTTTTCCACTTCCCCTTGACGCTCACTTTGGCGAGGCGCGCCTCGCCCCTGCACCCTTGCGAGGTTGATATGCACACCCTTCCCGATCGTCCCTTTGTTGCGTCCGACCCGGCGACTGCCGCCGAAATCGAGCGATGGCTCGATCGCCAGGGTTACCAGATCGCCTACGGCCACCAGTCGGCCCGGGCCGAGCGGGGCGACTCGCTGCTCGTCAGCGCGGAACCGGCCCAGGCGCCGAGAGCGGAGGCGGCTTGACTTCACCATGACCAATTCGGAATGGATTTCGACGGGAACGGTTGTGATGCCGGTTGTGGTGGCTTTCGGGGTGGTGTTGGTCCGGATGCACTCGACTCAACAGAGTTTCGGCGAGCGGATCGCGAGGTTGGAGCGGAGCGAGGACCAGCAGAATGCCCGGCAGAACCACATCGAGGACGCGATGCATAACCTCAATGCGGAGGTGAAAGCCGGGTTCTCGAGGCTGGAGGCCATGTTGACCATGCTGTTTCGCGACCGGGGGCAAGGTTGAAGCCGGTTTCGGTCTTGGTGAAGTATGTGGCGGCGTTTGCCGGCGGGTACGTCGGCGCGTTGATCCCGATCCTCGCCAGCGGCGATTTACCCGGGCAAAAAGCGTTGATCGCGGCGGTGGCGGGTGGGTTGTTGGCGACGGGGTTGTTTCACAGCCCGGGGCCTAGTTCGAAGTAGGTCCGGCCAATGCCAGCCAGTTCTTGGTCATGCCTTTCGCTTTGTAGCCGCGGGATGGCTCGTACCCGCGTACGGGGCGGTTGGCAGCTTCGGAAGTTGGGTTCAAGGCGAAAGCCAGGTCGCGGGTACGAACCATCCCGCGGCTACAGATCCTGCTGGCTAAACCAAACCCGCTCCCTTCACCCTTACCCCTTGTTCACGCTTATTTGGAGGCTTTATGACGATTCAATTTGTTGGCACGCTTCGTTATCGGTTTCGGCTTTCGGTTTTTGGATATGACATCTTTGCGGGGCCTTGGAACTCGCAGAAGGTTAGTATCAGCGAGCCGGTTCCTTCGGAGGCGGCTTCGATTTCGATTCTGGATGGGTTTACGGCTTCGATCGTCGAATCGGGCAACGGGGCCAACTTTTCACTTCAGTGGGAAGGGATCCCTCTGCTTGCCGAGACGGTTCCGCTTGCCGGCAGCTTGCCGATTAGCGTTCAGCCGCTCAAGGGCGTGATTCTTGCCGGCACGGCGAGTCTTGGCGCCTGAGCTTCAAACTTGGCTGTGCGAGGTCACTCCCACTTTTAAATGGCGTTGGCCCCATCTGGTTTTAATCCAGGAGCGGCTGGAGGCGCAAGCGGCGGGGGACGTTCAGAACCTGATGGTGCTTTGTCCCCCGCAGCATGGGAAGAGCGAACTGGTGACGGTTCGCTACCCGGTTTGGCGGCTGGAGCTCGATCCGCGGCTGCGGGTGATCGTGTCGGCTTACAACCAGACCTATGTGGATAAGCTGGCGCGGAAGATTCGCCGGATCGCGGTTTCGCGCGGCTGCTTTCGGTTCGCGTCGGATAGGCACGCGGCAAGCGAGTGGGAGTTGGTGGACGGCGGAGGGCTCTTGGCGGTCGGAATCGGCGGCGGCGTCACTGGAAACCCGGCCGAGTTGGCGATTATCGACGACCCGATCAAGGGGCGCGAAGACGCCGAGAGCGAAATCCAGCGCGAAAAGGTTTGGGAATGGTACGTCGATGAGCTCAGCACTCGTATTCAGCAAGACGGGCAGAAGCTACTGGTCTTGACCCCGTGGCACGAAGACGACCTTCGCGGGCGGATCCTTAATTCGCCGGAGGCGAAGCGGTGGACGGTGGTTCGCCTGCCCGCCATCAGCGAAGGCGACGGCGATCCGCTGGGGCGCCCGGAGGGTGAACCTCTTTGCGCCGAGCGAAGAAATCTTGAGTGGCTTCTCGACCAAAAGGCGCTCGGCGAGCGCTCATTCCAGGCCCTTTATCAGTGCAACCCGACGCCTCGGGAAGGCAGCTTCTTCCAGGTCGCCCGGCTTTTAGACAACGTCCGGGGCGAGGTCCCGGCGATCGTTCGATGGAGCCGGGCTTGGGATTTGGCCGCTTCCAAGGGAAACGGCGACTTCTCCGTCGGGGTTCTGATGGGCCTGGACATTCAAGGGCGGTTCTGGATTACGGATGTGGCGCGCGGGCAGTGGAGTCCGGACGAGCGGAACGAGCGCATGCGCCAGACGGCGAGGCTCGACGGCGTGCTCGTGTCGATTCGCCTGCCGCAGGATCCCGGTCAGGCCGGCAAGGAGCAGGCTCAGGCCCTCATCCGAATGCTTGCCGGGTTCTCGGTGAAGGCGATCTCGGTATCGGGAGACAAGCAGGTTCGGGCCGATCCCTTCGCGGCTCAGCTCAATGGCGGAAACGTGTATCTGCTGCGAGCGCCCTGGAATGCGGCGTTTATCGAGGAGTTGCGGCAGTTCCCTTCCGGCCGTCACGACGACGCCGTCGATGCGGCGGCGGATGCGTTCAACGATTTAACGGCGGGTCAGCCGCCGGCGATGCCGACGTACCGGCCGCCGCAGTCGGAGGCGGCGCGATACGGGGGTGGGAGAGATTGAGTTTAAACATGCCGGGAGCCCTTGCCTTGCCCTTACCCGCACCTCTTGAGGCAAATAATCCAGGCACAAACTTGGAGATGCGTTCCCTCTCCCTTTTTGAGGGAGAGGGACAGGGTGAGGGAGCTCTCGAACCTGGCGCGCACGTCAGTGCCGGTATTTCCGATCGCCTGAGCCTACGCAGCAATTCGAAAGTCGGTACGTTGACTAAACTCCCTCTCCCTGACCCTCTCCCTCGCGGAGGGAGAGGGAACGTGTTTGATATGCCACTGCTGTACCTCAAGCTGCGCTGACCAAGAAGCTGTGGTTAAGGACGAGGCCCTACCTCAAGCTCGTATACATTCCCGCGCCAGGTCCTTACGCCCTTCCCTCTGTATATTATTTTCAACAATTTGCTGTCATGCGCGACTTACACTTTGAGGCTGGGCCTTGGAGGTTAGTAGATGTGTGACGAAAACGGTTCGGATGCCCCTTTGGAGGGGGCGGGAAAGCAGATTATGAATGTCGGCGTGGCCGATTTGCGGTATGCGAAGACGGCGGAGGAGATCGGCGAGATTGGTTCGATCCACGATGTGGGTGTGATCCTGATCTCGGAGGAATTGGTGGGCGCTCTTGCCAAAGTCAATGTTTACAATGTGGGCGGCGTCATGGCGGTTCCCTCCGGTGATAAGGTGAATGTCATGACCGGCCAGACGCGGCTGACTGGCGAGGCGCTTGAAGGCGGCGATCCGGAGACGACCTTGGTGCTTGTGGGACAGACCTTTATTACAACCCCTGTTCGTAGTGTGGGCTACAAGGAATTGCGGTTCTGCGGGCAGCTATTCGCGACACGGGGGAGCGAAGCGGCCTTAACGCCGAAGATCGGTCAAATGACTGGCCAAAACTTCTTCTTGCCCCCCGATCCGAGGATCATCATGGGCGAGGAGACGATCGGCGCGGAGTTCCTGGAACTGCTGCCCAAGCCGACGGCCCTCGTCATCATGGGCGAGGTCACATTCGATGCAGACGTATCGAAGGAACTGCTGTTGGCCAAGATCGAAGAGATCGTGCTGATGGGTGAAATTCAGGCGCCGGCCCATCTGATTGCGGCGCTGCAGGTCATCACAAAGGAGAAGATGGGCGAAATCAACCAGCACGATGCCTAATCTAGAAAGGGCTCGATTGGAGGCTTTCGAGCTTCTCTTTGCCGGTAATCGAAGTGCGGTGTTCTCGTACTTCTTCGGCCAATTGAACGATCGCGAAGAGGCGAGGGACCAGACCCAGGAGACGTTTGTCCGGGTCTGGTCTCGCATCGACCAGGTCATGGAGCTTGCGACGGATAGGCGCCGGTATTGGCTGTTCGGGGTGGCGAAGAACGTGCTGATCGATTGCTGTCGGCGCCGGAAGGTTCGCGAATCGGGCTTGGTTCGGCTGCAGGTTGATGCTATGCGAGAAGCGCCGCCCGATCCTTGCGCCGTGGCTCAACGGAGTTTGGCTTTGAGCGATTTAGACCGGGCGATTGCCGCCTTGCCCGACGACAGAAGGCTGATTCTCACGATGACCGTGATCGGCGGAATGACGAGCGAGGAGATCGGCGGCGTGTTGGGGCGCCCGGCAGGAACGATCCGGTCGGTCCTGCACGACGCGCGATGCCGTTTGCGAGCCGCCATGTGGGCCGATTGCCCCTTATAATAGGAATGAATTTGAACGAAGATCGAAGTCTCGACAGCCTGCTCTCCCAGTGGCGAGATGCCGTTGACCTGACTGCGCCCGAAGTCGCCCAGATGCGCGCAGCGGTCGTGACGGCGCCGCGTTTCGATGCCGTTCTCTCGGTCGGTTGGTGGCACCGCGTGTTGAGCGTACCGGTTTTAACCCCCAAGCGAGTTTAATCCGGGGAGCGCGCGACTTCAGTCCGCGCAGGGGTCGCGGAATTTATTCCGTGTTTTTGTGCGCGATAAGCGCGTCAGCGAGCCGATGAATCGCAACGGATTCGCTCATTGAACGCGAAAACCCCACTGAAGTGGGGCGACACCTACGCGGACTGAAGTCGCGCGCTCCGCCAGCTATCGCCCCTGCGGGGCTGAATTTTCCCTCACCCCCTTCCCCCTCTCCCATTACGAACCAAATGGGCGAGGGGGGCCGGAAGTTATTATGAAAAAACGAAGTTTGCCTACTACGGGGGTGCCTCCGGTGCGCGATTTGGCGCCGGTGGTTACCGATATTGCGGGGTCTTATATTGGGTCTTCGGCCCAGTATGGGTTTATCCAGGTCGACCGGGCGTTACCGCAGACGATCGACGATGCGGAGCGCGATTTTGGGGACGACATCTATGACCGGATGGCTAACGACGCGGTATTGGGCGGCGCGGAAGCTTATTTGAAGGTGCTCGTGCTGAGCGTCGACCTCAACGTTTCGCCGGCGATCGAGGAGCCTCGGCCGCATGAAGCGAGGGCGCGGCATGCCGAATTTGCGAAGGCGAAACAGGCTGCCGACTTCTGCCGCGCGTTTCTCGACCGCTTGGCCCAGACGGACCGACCCATTCGAAAGGTGTTGTGGGAGATGCTGGACGCTGTTCGGAAAGGGCATCGGCTGGCGGAGATCGATGCGGAGGTCGCGTCCGACGGCATCCTGAAAGGCAAGCTCGTGCCGAAGTCGATCCGGCCGAAGCCTCGGCACAACTATGCGTTCGTGCTGGACGAATACAACAGCTTTCGGGGCGTGATCGCGGTGGTGCCGGGAGTGTCGATCGCGCTGCGCAACGGCATCGTTTACGGCCTGGAGGAGATCCCGAACGCGATTGCGCCAAGCAAGTTGATGGTGCTGACGTTCGGCGGCAAGGATGGCGATCCCCGCGGCCAATCTTGGTTCCGGCGGGCTTACGATCCGTGGTACCGAAAGCAGATCGTCAAGCCGGAGTCGGTGAAAACCGCGGTCCAGTTCGGCGGCGGGATGATCACGGCGATCGCGCCGGAAGATATCAACCAGGTTAACGTCCAGGACCCGATCACCGGCAAAACCGTGCACATACAGGCGGCGATCCAGTCGATTCTGCAGCAGCTTTCGAACGGCGGAACCGCGACTTTTCCCGGCGGCACCAAGCTCGAGGTGCATCGGCCCGACTCGGATGGATCGTATTTTGAGGATTTCTTTGACCGGTGCGACCGCGAGATGGTAACCACGTTTCTGCTTTCCGGCCGGGCGATGCTGGAGGCGCGACACGGGTCCAAGGCCGATTCGGGAGCATCTCAAGACGTGATCGACGACCTCGTGCAGTTCGTACGCCACGAGATCTGCGAGCTCATCCAACTGCGGCTGTTTCGTCCGTTCGTGGAGATAAACTTCGGCACCGATTTCGCCGAGCGCTATACGCCGAAGGCAACGATGCTAAAGATGTCCCGCCCCGACTTCGCCGCGAACGCAACCGCCGTAGCCGCCCTAACGACCGCCGGCTATCTCGACCCCTCGCAGCTCCCCGACAGCGACCGGGAGATCCTCGGTTTGCCGGAAAGGCCCGTTTTAAGTACTGAGTGCTGAGTTCTAAGTGCTAAGTGCCTGCGGCTGATGCCATCCAGTTTTTGGCTTTCCAATAGCATCTGTAGCCGCCGGATGGGTCTTGCCGGCGTACCCAGACCGCAGTCGGAACCAAATGATGAATGTGCCGGGCGCCCCGAACGCCGGCACAAACCATCCAGCGCCTACAGAACACTCGGCTAGACCAAAACCTGGATGACACGTCAATCCCTAAACCATTTGTAGCCGCAGGCTTTGCATTTGTTTTTGCCGAAGATGGCCACGATTAGGGCCCAGATCATGACTCCGAAGAGGCCTAGTGAGGCGAAGTCCAAGAGGCTTTCGATGATTCCTTGCTCGTCGGACGTCGAGCCGATCAGGAGTGCGAGGCTGTACACGACAACGAACAGCAGGGTCATCTTGCCGAACCGGACCCAATAGGTCGTGTGGCGCATGATGCTCGGCGAGGAGCACATCGGGCAGACCGGGCCTGAATTGGCACGCCGAATAACGATCGGCGTCGATGCGGGCCGACTGAGCGGCTTCTCTCCCGTTGGTGTTTTTTTGTCGTCGCTCATAAGTCCACCGAGTTAACGATCAAGTATAGGCCGACCGAGCACAAACGACAACGATTCCATTTCGGGAGAGGTTGGCAAATCTTTAAGGGCGAACGTCCAACGCCCTGTCTTTACCTACATTTCCGAGGTCAGCGCAGTTTGAAGTCCAGCGGCAGCCCATCGAACACGTTCCCTCTCCCTCCGCGAGAGAGGGTCAGGGTGAAATACGGTTTAGTTAAGGTGCTTATGGCAAGGTAGAACCGTCATTATTACATGCCCAGATCGAAATCTACTTTGCCTGGCGGCACTCGTACGGCCGATTTAGCCGTGATCGGTGCTCTTACCGAACATCTTCCTACTGAACTGATTGGCGAGGTTTTGCTGGAGACCGGCAAGCAAGGTATCCGCGACAGGAAATTGCCTGCGGATTTCATGACAGTCTTTATTGTTGCCTTAGCTCTTTACCGCGATGTTTCGAGCGAGGAAGTGTTGCGATGCGTCGTCCAGGGACTTCAATGGGTCGGTCGCGGACAGAGGAAGATTTCTACGAAGGGTGGCATTGCACAAGCCAGAGAAAGGCTTGGCGCAGCTCCGCTCAAGCTTTTGTTTGAGCGTTCGAGTTTGCCGATGGCAACTTCAAAAACCCACGGCGCCTGGTATCGAGAGTGGTTGACTGTCGCAATGGACGGAACGACGTTTGCGCTGGCCGACAGTCCTGAAAACGCACGCTTCTTTGGGTACCCGGGACCAAAGAACACAGCCTCTTACCCAATTCTCCAATGCGTCTGCCTTGCTGAAACAGGAACCCATGCCGCCTTTGCAGCCGCAATAGGACCCTACGGGACCGGAGAGAAGGCACTTGCGCTACAACTCCTTCCCCAGCTCAAACCAGGAATGCTTCTACTGGCAGACCGAGGTTTTGGGTTCGAAATCTGGAAAGACGTATTAGCCACAGGAGCAGACGTAGTCTTTCGCATTTCGTCGATTTGGACTTTGCGAGAGACCAAAACGCTTCGGGATGGTTCTCGTCTTGCGAGTGTACGTTTGCCTGGAACCGAGGAAGAGGCGACGGTGCGTCTTATTCGCTACACGCTCGACGGATCTGACGAAGTTTACAGGGTCGTAACCAACGTATTGGATCCAGCAAAGGCGCCGGCAAGCGAACTCGCAGCGCTCTACCACGAACGGTGGGAAATCGAATCGATTTTCGACGAGCTAAAGACACATCTTAGGGGAGCAAGGGTGATTCTTAGAAGCCGCACTCCCGAACTGGTCGAACAGGAGTTTTGGGGCTTCATGCTGGCGCATCGCGCTTTGCGATCGCTTATCCATCAGGCCGCGCTCAAGCATCAACTGGATCCCGACGAAATATCATTCGTCCACACCGTTCGAGTTGTAAAACGCACGCTGGCAAGGCGAGCGGCTCTTTCCCCCTAAGGCTCTACGAAAATGGATACAAGAGATCCTTGACGAAATAGTGGAAGTTCGCAACTCCAATTCTCGTGGAAGAACAAACCCCAGAGCCGTCAAAAGGCGCATCTCGAAATACAAGTCCCTACCGCACCCAAGGCCAAAGTCAGGCCGAATGCCAAGCACTGTAATGCTTAACTAAACCGTATTTGGGTCAGGGTGAGGGAGTTTAGTTGATGTACCGAATATCGAACTGTTGCCCAAGATGGATGGGATCGGAAATACCGGCACTGACGTGCGCGCGTAGTTCGAGAGCTCCCTCTCCCTGTCCCTCTCCCTCAGAAGGGCGAGGGGACGAGTCTCCAAGTTTGTCCCTCGATCATTCGCCTCAAACAAGTGAGAGAGGACAAGACCCAATCCTTCGACAGAACTATGACCCACGAAATAAATTTTTCCTTTGACGACGACTGTGTGGACTATATCGGCAAGATCTTTGAGGCGGGGGAGTACCCGGACAAAGAGTTTGCCATCGATGAGAGCGAGCTTGCGGAGAAGGCTCGCGAGTTCCGGGGGGTTGACCTCGATCTCGAACACTCCGAATTCAAGGACGTGCTTGGAAACCGGCTCGGGCGGCTTGAGTCGATTTGGAGCAAGGGCGGCGAGGCCATCGGCCGGCTCAAAATTCCACGGTGGCTGCATGACCTGGCGGGCGGAAAGCTTCAAACGTCGCTGTCGTTCGACCGGGACAAGAACATCGTCGGCTGCGCGCTGACGTTGCACCCGCGCATCGCGGACGCCGAGGTCGCCGCGGCCTTCGCCCGATTCACAGCGGACCGACCTAACGATTTTGCCGCGCCTGAGGGTGCGGCCTGCGAGGCCCAGTCGGCCTCATTGCCCGCGGCCGGTACTTCGGCCAAGGAGAAAAACTGTATGACCTCTCTGAAAGACAGGTTGAAAGTGCTCTTCGGCAAGGCGCCGGAAGCACTGCATGAGGCGGGAATCGACCCTCATGAGCTGGACACGATCGAATTCACCCAGCCCGAACCGAAGCCGGACCCGGCGATCCAGGCTCAACTCGCCGAGTTCAAGGCAACCAACGACCGGCTGATCGCCGGCCAACTGAATGTCGCGGCAGCACTCTTTGCCGACGAAATCGTGCGCTCGGCGAAGGCGGTGCCGGCCCAGCGAGAACACCTGATCTCGCTCTATAAAACAGCCGCCTTCGCCGACGGACAAGGCGCCGTTCGCTTTTCCGATAACGGCCAGATCGAAGATGGTGCGAACATGAAGGCGCTTCGCGACCTGTTCAAGGACGCCCAACCGCACAGCCTATTCGCGACTCAGATCCCGAACGCCGACCCCAACGCGGACTCCACAACGCCCGACCCGGCGATGGTCGAGCGGCTTCGGAACGCCACCAACCTCGGCCAAAAGACCAAGGAGGCTAAATAATGCCGATCGCACCGTACGATATCTATACGCAGTCCGAGCTCACACCGGCGATGTTTCCGGAGCGGATGCTCAAGGCCTCCCTGCCGGTGGCCGCCAACCAGCACATGCTCAAGGGCACGATCGTCGGCGTGTGCACGAATGCCGCCGCTGACGACGTTCAAACGCTGACCCAGGCAAGCGCCACCGGCGGAACTTTCACCATCACGTTCGGCTTTGGCACGGTCTACACGACGGCGCCGATCGCCTATAACGCGTCGGCGGCAACCGTGCAAAGCGCCCTTCAGGCGTTACCAAATATCGGGGCGGGCAACCTGACCTGCACGGGAGGCGCGCTTGGCGCCGCCGGAGTCGTATGCACCTTCGGCGGCAGCCTGGCCGACCAACCCCAGCCGATCTTTGCCATCAACAACGCGGGCCTGACCGGTTCGGGAGCGGCCGTCAGCGTCGCCCATACGACGCTTGGGGTGGCGAACGGCGCGATGGAGCCTTACGCATCGGGCGCCACCGACGGCTCCCAGACGCCGATCGGCATCCTTGTGGTGGAGGTCTCGACCGATACTCAGGGCGATGTAACGTACGGTCCGCTGCCCACCGGAAACGGGTTCGGCGCGATCCGCCACGTAGCGCCGATCGCCATCTCGGGCTACTTCAACACCGCCGACCTGACCGGCCTCGACACCAACGCGGTCAGCAAGCTCGGGCGGCTTATCGAGGGGACGACGTCGGTGGGTGTGGTTTGTGTGACCGGGGGTTAGGACCCCTCGCCCTTTTTGATGGTTCGTGCGAAAAGGGAGAGGGGCGCAGGGGTGAGGGTTCCGGAGACCGGTTGCGGGGCAGAACACCTGCGGAATAAATTCCGCGACCCCTGCGCGGACTAAAGTCCGCGCTCCTTTTCCCTCATCCCTTGACCCTAATTTGGAGGTTTTATGAGTACTTACGCTTACGCTCAGAATGCTGAGCTCAGCATGATCCTGCAGGACAAGATGCCTGTGCTGACGATGAAGGATCCTTTGTTTGAGCTGATGCCGATCAAGTCGAAGGACGTTGCGCGCCTGGTTTGGGACCAGCGCGGGAACTATGTGGGCCTGACTTCGGCGAGAGGCTATGACGGCGGGTATGGCCGGGTCAATCGCGAGTCGGTCAGCCGATACGGGGTGGACCCGGCGCCGTACGGCGACCAGAAGCTGATGACCGAAGATTGGCTGACCAACTCGCGGCAGGCGGGCTCGTTTGGCACGGCGATCGACCTCACCGAGGGGCAGGCGGGCGACCAGGATCATCTGATCACACGCATGATTCAGCGGATCAAGTCGGTCGGGTGGACGCTGTTCACAACCGGCACGTATTCGGTTCTGGGTCCGATGGGGCAGCTCATCATGACGGACACGTTCAACCTGACGCCTTTCAATGTGGCGACCACTTGGGCGACGGTCAACACGGCGACGCCGCTGCTCGACCTGCGCAACGCCAAGCTTCGGCATCGCGGTCACTCGGTCAACTTCGGGCGGAACGCCAAGCTGTTCTTGAACTCGCAGGACGTCAATTCGCTGCTCTCGAACACGAACCCGAACGACCTTGGCGCCAAGCGCGTGATCACGGTGAACGCCGGCGCTCAGCCGATGACGCTCGCCGACGTCAACCGCTACCTGATCGAGGCGGACCTGCCGCAGATCGTTGAGTACGACGACTCGTATCTGGATGAAAGCGGCAACGTGAACCTGTTCATTCCCCAAGGGTACGGCGTGCTCGTCGGCGCGCGGGATTACGGCGACCCGGTCGCGGAGTTCATCTTTACGCGTCACGCCGACCTGATCCGCTCCGGCGGCCGCCTCGGCGGGGGCGACTTCTCGAACATCTACTACGATTTCGAGTTGAAGAAGAACCCCGCCCGCGGGATCTCGACGCTGGCGTTCAACGGCGCGCCTGCGTTTTACTTCCCCAGCGCGATCATCCCGTTTCGGTGCTAAAGATGACTTACAACATCCTTCAATACGTCGGGGCCTTCGGCCCCGGCCAGTCAGTAGCCGACACGGATTTTCCCGCCGGAACGGATTTCGACCGGCTGGTTCGGTTGCGGGCGATCGAGCCCGTCCCCGGCCAGCCGGTCCCCGATCCGCCGAAGGTGGCAGATCTGAAGCGGCAATTGTACGCCGTCCAGCAAGAGCTGAAAGTCGCCAACGCCAAGTTGGCCGAATTCGAAGCTATCGCGGCGGCGGCGAGCTAATGGCTGTCTCTTTTGACCCCGGAGCGGGTCTCATAAAATAGCCAGGGTGTCCCGATCCTCGGGACCCCTGGATTGCGCGACACAGGCATTCAGACCCCGGAGTGGGTCTTATACAATAGCCAGGGTGTCCCGATCCTCGGGACCCCTGGATTGCGCGTCAGCGGCATCCCAACCCCGGAGCGGGTTGCATAACCCAACAGCCAGAGGAAATCGATTATTGGGAGGCTCTCCAAACGCTGGCGTATGCGATCCCTCCGGGATCGGGGACGCTTATCGCGCCTGGTCCAGGGGTCCCGAGGATCGGGACGCCCTGGCTATTCTATTTGATCCCTCCGGGATCGCGGACGAGGTGTTATGGCTTTTTCTTTTGATCCTGGTTTGTCCACGCTCCGCGACCAGATTCGGTTGCGGTTGGCGGATACGGACGCCGCTTCGGCGGTTTTTGACGACTTGAGCATCGATGCGATGCTCTCGATGTACTCGTACGACGAGGCTTGCGCCCAGCTTGCGGAGAGCGCGGGGGCGGAGTTCTCGCGGATGGCGAGCGTGGTGGATAACGGTCCGCTGCGCTACGAATATCAGGAACGCGCGACCTTCTTCGCCGGCCTCGCCAAATCGATCCGATCGATCGCCCAGCCCGCCCCCGGCGCACCCATCTACACCGGCGCCACCGGCGGCCAAATGAGCCGCCCGGATCTGCGCAAATACCGAACCGACTAGCCCTTATGCTTACGATCAAACCTCACACGGTTACCGTCTCGGCGGTCACGCAGACGGCTCTTTCCGACTCGGTTTTGGGCAATCCGGCGGCGGGATCGGCGTCATCGGCCATCTCTTGTTTATGCGTGCCGATGAAACCCAAGGAGGCTTTTGAGCGCTTTGGGGTGGTGCTGTCGGATGCCTGGACGATTTACGTCGAGGTATCCGACTCTCCGACATTCACTCCCCAGGCGGAAGTGACGTTCGGGTCGCTCGTGCTGTACGTCCAAGGCGACGTCGAGGTGCATCAGAACGGCGACCCGGCGGACTGCGCGCTGGTTTATGCGACGCGGCTGCAGTATCCGGGGGCGGCATGAGCAACGCGCTTCAGACGGCGGCGCTGCTGGATGCCATCCGCGGGGCGGTGCTGGCGGCATGGGGCACGATGCCGGTCTCTTACGGCCGGCCGCGAACGCCTCTGGCGGCCACGCCTTACGCTGTGATCACCTGGGATCCGGTGAGCGTGTCGTTCGCCGGCTTGGCAGGCTCGGTTGGCAATACTTCGCAGTTGAACGCCTTCACCATCATCGGCCGTTTCCCGTTTCCTTCGGACCCCACGCAGGTCATCGACCTCCAGCGGGTCACCCAAGCCAACCTGCTGATCGCCCTACTTCAAACGGCTTCGACCTTCGCCGGCATCGGGATGAACCCGCTCGTCACCCAAATCGACGCCTCCGACCTCGCCGACCCGAACGAGAAAGCCTACGAGATCAGGTTGACGTTCGTCGTCGTGACGCAGGCTTCACATCATTAAGGACAGGCCATTGCCCACGTGTGGGGTCCTGTAGGCGCGGGATGGCTCGTACCCGCGATCCCGTTCTCGCTTAGGAACCAATGTCGTTCTTGCCGACCGCCCCGATACGCGGGTACGACCATCCCGCGCCTACGGAGCACTCTGAAATCCTCATAAAATCATGCCACTAACTTCCCTTTCCATGGCCGCTTTTACGGTCACTCCCGATGCTTCGGGCTCTCCGGCGGCGGTTGCTATGATCGGATTGCTGAAGGCGTTTACGGCTCGGGCCGAAAACGACGAGGTGGATGCCGGCGGGCTTGCCGACCGGTACGAGCTCATGATGAACGTGAAGCAGGGCCAAACCATCGACTTCACGACATTCTTGGCCTCCACCGGCTCGGAGCCGGTGCTTACGAACCTCGACATCTCACTTTGGGAGCTTGGGGGGACCAACTACCTCGGCTCGATCCGAAGCGGAAAGCTGGAGGTGACCACCGCCAACCGGGAGGCCAGCGGCATCGCGTCGGCGTACAAGTCTCCGAGCGCCACCCGCACTTCGATTCGGCTGACGACCCAGAAGCTCGTGCTCACGAACGTGTCGTTCCTCGGCACACTGCTCTCGGATTCCGTCAGCAGTTTCGATGTGGCGGCGGCGATCACCTGGGGCGGGGTGGCGTTTGCCATGCCGATGACGATCAAGAGCGCCAAGCATACGGTCGACCGCGAGGAGATGCAGCTCGAAGAAGTCGTCTGCACCGGCAAGGGCGCCCCGACCGGGCCGTCGGACAACTCGCTTTTGGGCAACGTGCTGCTCGGCACGTCCCAAGTCGCCCTCGCCATCGATACCGGCGGCGGCCAATACAACACCGGCTCCGGCATGTGGGCCCTGATCACGAAGCTAACCACCGAGTTCGCCGACGCCAACTGCATCGAGCAAAAGGGCCAGTTCGTGTTTCAGGGTCCCGCGGTGTTTGCGACAGGGTAATTTCCGGACCCCTCGCCCTTTTTGATGGTTCGTGCGAAAAGGGAGAGGGGCAGGGGTGAGGGTTCCGGAAATGCCTGGAACGTCAAAATACCTGCGGAATAAATTCCGCGACCCCTACGCGGACTGAAGTCGCGCGCTCCTTTTCCCACGCCCCCCACGCCTCCCACGCCTTCCACGCCTTCCACGCCTCCCATTACGAACCAAATGGGCGAGGGGGTCCGGAGTTCAAAATATGATTGATTTGTTTGATTCTATTGTTTCGCGCATCAAACCGGACTCGGATTCGTTTGAGGTCGAAATGGCTACCGGCGACGTTTTGCGGTTTCGGCATGTGGCGGGGCGGGATGCTTTTCGGCGGATTCGGGAGGCGGCTCACCGGTTTGCGGACGGGGTTACGGCTTTGAACGCGCCGGCGGCGATGAAGGAGTTTGTTTCGCCCGATCGCGAAACGATGATCTGGTGCCACATCCTGGGGGCGTTGAACCTCGACGGCGGGAGCGCGTGGGGATTCCTCAAGATCCAGCATTACGGACCGATCGTGTTTGACGACCTGCTCGAAAAGTTCAAGGACGAGATGCTGCACGTCGCCGATCAGGTCGAAGCCCAGGAGATCGATCGGGCAAAAAAAGGATCGAGGAGTCGGTCCCCTGGCGCAACCGGCTCCAAGTCGCCCGCGACGCATGGGGCAAACACCCCCGCCAGCTAGAGAACGAGCCCTGGGACGACGCCATGATGATCGACTTCATCGCCCTGGCGCTTTTGGAGCAAGAGGAGGCATCCGATGGGAGTCGTTGACGATGTAGTTTTGAAGCTGTCGGCCGGGCCTGCCCAGGCCAACGGCTCGACCCATAAAAGCCTGGGTCAACCGCCCAGCAAGTGGGCCAAGGGCCCAACCCATAATAGCCTCGGGCAAAGCCCCAGGGGGGCATCGGAGAATTCCGCTCGGGCCAAGGGTCCGAGTCATGTCCGCCCGGGCCAACGGTCCGAAATCACCGTTGTATCCGCTTGGGCA
>Ga0206967_1013_pt1 | contig 41537 bp, 33 predicted proteins | sample Alteio_BWOrgHeat_24_FD_153259 | JGI IMG/M metagenome (GOLD analysis project Ga0206967, IMG submission 153259) | Enriched cells from forest soil in Barre Woods Harvard Forest LTER site, Petersham, Massachusetts, United States -... | ecosystem: Environmental > Terrestrial > Soil > Temperate forest >...
GTTCCTGGTTCCGGGTTTCCATCGCCGCTACTTTAAGGGAAAAAGGAGGAAAAGGGTAGGGATAGGTTGGCTGTGTTGGGAAGGTTGGGTACGTTTGAAACGTTGGGAATTGAAGATGGAAAATGAAAGATGGAAAAAATGGTGCAGAGGATTGAAACACGGAGGGCACGGAGGTGTGTTCCGGAAAATATCCATGCTTTGACTACAAATCGTAAAGCTTGAGCCATGACAGGTTCACTCCAGCGGCCATAAGAAAATACAAAAAATGGCTAGAAGGGCAAAAATGGAATGCAAAAATTGCATCACCGCAGACAGAAATTCGAGGCGATTTTGCTCGCTTCAGATGACCAGTTTGGCGATTCCTTTAACAATCCCAGTCGAAACTGTTGGTGGATAATTTTTGAGTTGAACGACGTCAAATGAACTAAAGACTTCGGCAGGGGGTAACGGCATGAAAATATTTTACGCAACGTTTACAGTGATTTGCGTTTTGGCGATCTCGCCCGCATGTTTTATTCAAAGCAAGCCAGATATATATTTGCCCGGCGGCGCAAGTGAAAATTGGCTCACTTATACGAATACTGAAAATGGGTTTCACATTAAATTTCCCGATACTATGCGCGGTCTAAGCCAGGACGCCGACAGTGTTAACTTTTCTTCAAATGACGATACGGCCCACCTAAATATACAACGCGTCAACGAGCCTATGGATGCGATTTTTAAGAGGCGAAGAAAAGAGCCAGATTCATTCCGGGTTGATAGTAGAATCATAAAAATCAATGGCTTGGATGCAAAAAAGGCAAGTTATTGGGTGGGTAATTTTGGAGGATCTTGGGAAGAGGATTCCTTATATGTCCAAAACGGTTTATCCACCTATATAATCACTTGGACACCTGGCCAAAGGCGGGAGAAAGCTCCCGTAGATTGGTCTGCAATCATACGGGAAATGATTAGTACTTTTGGAATTGATGAGGTAAAACATGCCGATCGCATTAAATATATCGATCCCTATTACCATTTTTCTTTCGAGTACCCTACGGAATGGCGGCTCGGAAGGGGAGGGTTCCCGGAAGTCGTCCTAAATGATCCCACGCTGGAACGTTATCGCATTTGGGTTTTCATCAGAGAGAACACAACCCTTCAAGAAAATCAAAAAATGACCGAACGATGGCCGGAATACCAATCCAGCTTCGAAGAGATAAAACCATACTTTGCGCATCAAATTATCGGCCAAAAGTATATGTCGGAAGGCAAGGAAAATTATGCCTTCCAAAAGGGCGGCAATCTTTACATTATTTCGATTCAGGAAATGAAAGGTCCACGGAAGGTTGTGGATGATATTCTTGATAGTCTTAGTTTATAATGTACCAAAGACAGCTTTGGGAAGTCCGGGAAGTGGCTCTTACCGCCGAAAAATCTGCCATTGACCCATGGGCTGGGGGATGGTTTGTTTAACGGTTTCCCCCCGCGGGGCGACCGCGGCTGGGACACTTTTTTACTACAACTCCGTACACCGTGAATATTACCGTCGAAGATGTCACCCCCACCCGCAAGACGCTGGTGGTTACCGTACCCGCCCAGGAAATTAACGCCGAGGAAAAGACTGTCCTGGGCGACATTTCGCAGTCTGTGCGCCTGCCGGGTTTCCGGCCGGGCAAGGCTCCGGCGGACATGGTTAAACGCCGTTATGCCAAGGAGATAGGTGAGGAACTGAGCCGCAAGGTGACGAGCGTGGCCTACGAGTTTGCGGTCAAGGAATCCAAGCTGACCATTTTCTCGGCGGTCAATGTCGAAGGCGACCCGATTGCCTCGGGCAAGGAAGCCGTTTTGAAGATCACCGTGGACGTGCAGCCGGAGTTCACCCTGCCCGAGTACAAGGGCCTGCCCATCAGCGTCCCGACCAGCGAAGTGACGGATGCGGATGTCGAGGAAGCCATCACCGAGCTGCGCCAGCAACGCGCGGACTATGCGGTGGTTGAGCGCGCGGTGGCCAAGGGAGACTTTGTGCGCCTCAACTACACGGGCACGATTGACGGCAAACTCATTACGGAAATCGCGCCCGACAAGCCCATCTTTGGCACGCAACATGGCACGTGGGAAGAAGCCGGCTCGGAACAAGCGCCCGGCGTGCGCGCGATTATTGACGGCATCATCGGCATGAAGGCCGGGGACAAGAAAGACGTGACCCATGCCTTTGCCGCAGATTTTGAAGTGCCAGCCCTTGCCGGCAAGACGGCGAGCTACGCGCTCGAAGTGCTCGAAGTGCGTGAGAAACGCCCGGCGGCGCTCGACGAAACCTTTTTGAAAGGTCTCCAATGTGAAAGCGTAGACCAGCTCAAGGAACGCGTGCGCGATGACTTGAAGAGCCGCAAAACGCAGGAAGCCCAGGCCGCAGGCCGCGAGCAGGTCGTCAAAGCCCTGAACGCCGCGGTGGATTTCCCACTGCCGGAAAGCGCGATTGAAAGCGAAACGCAGAACTTGCTGCGCGACTTTATTGAGCAACAAATGCGCGCGGGCGTGGCCCAAGAGGCTTTCGAATCACGCAAGGACGAACTCTTTAAGGGCGCGAAGGAAGGCGCCGCGGGCCGCGTGAAGCTGATGCTCATCCTCCTCAAGATTGCCGAAAAAGAAGGCGTGAAGGTGGACAACGAAGACTTGCACCGCCGGATTATGCAAGAGGCGATGATGTCCCGCCAGCGCCCGGAGCAAATTGTGAAGCGCTTGCAGGAAGACCGCGGGCTGCTGGCGCAGATGCAGCGCGCCATCCTGCATGCGAAGACGCTTGATTTCGTCGTCGCGCAGGCTAAGGTCACGCCAGCGCCAGCCGCGTAAGTTTTTTAACCTTAAATTTTAAACACCGTGAGCTACGTATTACCGAATGTCGTTGAGCGAGATGGCCGGGACGTGAAGTCCTGGGATATTTATTCGCGCCTGATGAAGGACCGCATTGTGTTCATCGGCGGCGGCATCAATGACTTTGTGGCGAACTCGGTGGTGGCGCAGTTGCTTTATTTGCAGATGGAGGACGGCAAGAAGGACATCCACATCTACATCAATTCGCCCGGTGGGTATGTGACTGACGGCATGGCAATTTACGACACAATCAATTTCCTCTCCTGTGACGTGGTGACTTATTGCGTCGGCATGGCGGCGAGCATGGCGACGGTGTTGCTGGCCGCGGGCACGAAGGGCAAGCGCTTCGCGCTGCCAAACAGCCGCATCATGATGCACCAGCCCACGGGCGGCGCAGGCGGCCAGACCTCGGATATTTCAATTGCCGCGAAGGAAATCCTGCGCTGGCGCAGCGTCATCAACGAAACGCTCGCGAAGCATTCGGGCCAGCCGGTCTCGCAGGTGGAAAAAGATTCCGACCGCGATTACTACATGACGGCCGAAGAAGCCAAGGCTTACGGGCTGGTGGATCACGTGGTGGCGAAGCCCGTGGTGAAGTAAAGATTCCGTCAAAAACGAGGTCCGGGGTGGGTGTATTTTGTTTTGCTTTACGACCGCTTTTTGTGGTTTAATGCCTTCTTCGCGCATGGCCAAATCCACGAAAATGACTTTCTGCTCGTTCTGCGGAAAGTCGCACAACGAAGTCCGCAAGATGATTGCGGGCCCGGCCGGCGTTTATATTTGCGACTCGTGCGTCACCGTCTGCAAGACGATCATCGACCGCGAACTGCGCGCGGGCGGCACGCCGGAGCAAAAGACCTCTTTCAAACTCGTCAAGCCGGCAGAAATTAAAAAGACGCTGGATGCGTATGTGGTCGGGCAGGAGCAAGCAAAGAAAGTTCTCTCCGTTGCCGTATACAACCACTACAAGCGTCTGATTGGTCAAAGCGGCAACCCCGCCGGGGAGCTGCGCACGCTAGGCGCGGAGTTCAATGACGTCGAAATCGAGAAGAGCAACATCCTGCTGGTGGGCCCAACGGGCAGCGGCAAGACGCTCCTGGCGCGGACGCTCGCGAAATTGCTGGATGTGCCTTTTGCCATTGCGGATGCGACCACGTTGACGGAAGCCGGCTACGTTGGCGAAGACGTGGAGAATATTGTCCTGCGCCTCCTGCAAAACGCGAACTACGACGTGAAGAAGACGGAGTGCGGCATCATTTACGTGGATGAGATCGATAAAATCGGCCGCAAGACCGAGAACGTCTCCATCACGCGCGACGTCTCGGGTGAAGGCGTGCAACAGGCGTTGTTGAAAATTTTGGAAGGCACGGTTTGCAATGTGCCGCCGCAGGGCGGGCGCAAACATCCGAACCAGGAGTACATCCAGGTGGACACCTCGAATATTTTGTTCATTTGCGGTGGCGCTTTTGTCGGCCTCGACAAAATTGTTCAGTCCCGCGTCGGCAACAAGGTGCTGGGCTTTAATCTCGCCGCAGACAGCAAGCAGGTCATTACCGCCGATGAGATGATGAAGTCGGTGCAGCCGGAAGACCTCATCCGCTTTGGTATGATTCCCGAATTCATCGGACGCCTGCCGGTTGTCTCCGTACTCGACCCGTTGACGCAGGAAGAGCTGGAGCGCATCCTGCTCGAGACGAAGAACGCCCTCGTCAAACAGTACGCCAAACTTTTCGCCATGGAAGGCGTGAACCTCAAATTCACGCGCGACGCCATCACGGCCATTGCGGCCAAGGCGCTGGAGCTGAAGACGGGTGCCCGCGCCCTGCGGGCCATCATGGAGAATATCATGCTCGAATTGATGTTCCAGATCCCCGACCAGAGCGGCATCGAGGAAATCACCGTCAGCGGCGCCGTCATTGAAGGCAAAAAGAAGCCGGTGCTCAAAATGCGTCCCGAGGGCGCAGTGGATGCGGCGTTGCCGGCGGAATCCGTCACAACGGAAGAAGAAGCCGGCCCGACTTCAGCCGACCACGCTGCGTAACGTTTACTGCGTCGGTGGCAGGGCGGGAATGGGGGCTTGGAGGAGTTTTTGTTCCTCCGGCAGCAAATCTGCCACATTGATAATTGAAGCAACTTTGGCGGCCTTGTCCGCTTGGGCGTTGGCGCGCATGACTCCAACGTATACGGCGTTCCAGTGATTGTAACTGGTCGGCCAGGTGCTGTCAGCCACGTCGCTGAAAACCTGCAGGGCGGCGGCCGGGTGGCTGGCTTTCAATTGGCCGAGGGCCAGCGTCATGCGGTAGGAGAGGGTGTGCGGGTCCTGCGCCACCAGCCGTTGCGCGGCGGCAATTTGTTCCGGCCCGGCGTTATCGAGCAAAAAGCCGGTGTAAAGCAGATCATTTTGCACAACAATATCGGACGGGAAATAGCCCGCCATCTGGGTGAGCACATCGTGCATCGCGGGCAGATTGTGGGCGCGGTGTTCGAGTTGGACGAGTTCCTGCAAGGCCAGCCGGCGCTGATCGGGATTTTTGACGAGTTGTTGTAAGGCGGGCCGCGCGACGTCGTCCTCGCCGATTTGCACGGCGTACAGGGCAACATCGCGCAGTTTGGCGGGCTGATCGGCCACGGCATTGCTGATGCGCTGCCAGGCGAGGTCGGCGCTTTCGCTCCGGCCCAATTCGGTCAGCACCCGGGCCTGAAACAGCAGGCGGATTTCATCGGGAATGGGCAGCTTGGGCCGATTGAGCAGGTCGTCCAGGGCCGTCCATTGATGTTGTGCGTTCATCGCGTCAATGCGGATGAGGAACAAATCCTGGCGCTTTAATGCGCTGGTTTCGTCAATGAGGGAGAGCACGTCATCATACTTGTGCTGGCTGCTCAACCAATGGCCCAACTCAACAAGGGCGTCGGCGTCATTGTTGGGAAAAAGATCGCGCGCGGTTTTGAGCAAGGTTGCCTCGTCCGTCTCGGGCATCATGGCTTCCAGATGCAGCGCGGCGAGCTTGTCATCACGAGTCGCCAGGGGATGCTTTTGCAGCTTTTGCGCAACGGAATTCCAGTCGGAGCGGGGCAGGTTCGCATAGGTCAAGAGGATGCGCAAGGCGCGCAGGCCGAAGTCATCCGTGCGGGTGGCCAGCGAGCGCAGATAATCCAGGTTTTCGCCGCGTACGACGGGATCGGCGGAATACTGGCTGGCCTGCGCGTAGAGCAGTCGCGCATCGTCCGGCGCTTTGCCACTGGCGATTACTTTCTGCAGGATGGCCAGGGCTTCGGGGACATTGTTTTGGGAGAAACGGATTTTGGCCTCGAGAATCCAGGTGGCCGGATCGTTGGGCTCCAATTTTTGCAATTCGGTGAATTCCTGCACGGCCAGGGGAAAGTTGGCGGCGTTCAAGGCGGTTTCGACAAACTGGCGCAGGTCGCCCACATCCCGCGAGATTTCCCACGTCCGTTGCCAGAAAAATAAAGCCTCCGCGGGGTTAATTTGGGAGCGCACAATCGCCTCCTGGCGGATGACGCGCACGTCGAAGGGCCACAGCTGCATTGCCGCGTCGGCTTTTTGTGAAGCCGTTGCCAGATCCTTGGCTTTCAGCGCATTGGCCGAGGCCTCGACGAATTGGAGCGCCCGCCATTGCTTGAACCAATGATAGGCCGGCCGGGCGGACAACCCCGCGATGATCAAAATCACGGCCAAAACGGCCAGGATGATATAAAGCCGCTTGCGCGGGTTGGGTCCGTCAAAATCCACCTCACCAGCATGATGCCCGAAGGGGCCGCTGGTCAATCCTCCATCAGTCGGCGGCCGATGCCCAAACGACCTTGACGGGCCGCTCCGGGAATTTTAAACTTTGTGCATGAAACACGTTTTGCCCGCCGCCCTTTTGCTGACTGCGTGTCTGGCTTTTTCCGCTTGTTCCGATACGAATGACCGGGGCGTGATCATTGACCGTCCGTTTAGCTTATTTGGGTCGGCTACGAATGCGCCGGTGTTCGAAGCGCCGTCCGCTCCCGTGGCTGAGGCTGCTGCGTCGGCCTCGGTCGATACGAGATCTTAGGGCGATAACGATTTGGCCGGTGTGGCCACTCGAGCTTTTTGAAGGCAAGTCCAGCCTTGCCGGGAGGTGGACGGGAAACAATAATCCCTCGAGTGTGAAATCCTTACGGGGACGTAGCTCAGCCGGATAGAGCAGCAGTTTTCTAATGCGAAATGATACAATTTGCTAGAATCATCTTTTGTGCTCTGGAGTTATCAAATTGATTTCGTGCAAGGAGTTGCTGAATTCAATTCGTTATCTTGAGTTTACTGGAATAGTCTCATTTTGAGCCACCGGGTTACACAAACGGGTTACACATTTTCGGGGGCAGGGTAGGTGGCTCGGCCCGGTTGCCGTCTTGGATTCGAGCCGCAACGGCGTCCATCCAGCGCCTGGCAACCCTGCCTCACAATGTGCCGCCTGACGCAGACCGTCTTTGTTCTGAGAATTAGGAGTTTATTACCATGCAGAACACGACGGACAGCGTTTAACCGGCGGCAAATGCAGATGCTACCCTTTGGGCATGTAACGGGCGTGCATTTCTTCTAAATTTTTGAGGCTCTCCTTTACACCTTGGGAACGGCTGGCGGGCGCTCCTCCATTCATAATAGATTGCAGGAGGCTATGAAAATATTCTGGTTTGGGTAGGTATCGCAGACGAAATACCGCGCCGCCTGTGCCGGTCACCGATACGGTCCCGTATCCAAACAGCCTGCCAACGAGAGGCTCCCACAGAGTTATCGTTTCGATCTTGGTAAGGAGTATTTCTGTGCTGCCCAGCGACAGCCAGCCCACTTTGAACCGCAGACGGCTTTCAGTCAGCACGACTTCCGACTTTATATAAGCAACCAGAACCGCGAGAAACAAAATAGTGCCTACTGCTAAGCCGGGTAAAAGCAGCAAGAGCCAGGGGAAATGAATTTGCACCCCAAGCGGACTCATTTTCTCCATAAAGTCGCTCATTAACCAAGTATAAGCTAAGACCGGAATCATAAACCCAAGCGCCGAAAAGACAGGTGCAAGAAATATGCCCCAATGTAGCTTGCACCGATAAACGACTTGTTCGTTGTAGTTCATGTCCATGGGCCGACATCTCACTATAGTGAGATATGTAGTCAACCGAAAACTCACCATAGTGAGTGTTCGTGAAGACCGACAAGCAACGCCAGGCCGTTATCGCCAACATCGTTCAGGCTCTTCGCGAAGCCCGTGAGCGTAAGGGGCTGTCCATGTCACAAGTGGCGGAACGTGCTGGTCTTTCACAGCAAATGGTTAGCTATGTTGAACGGCAAATGAGAATGCCAACCTTGGATTCTCTTTTGCGATTGTCCGAGGCATTGGAACTTAATCTTTCGGAACTTTTGAGGAATGCCAATAAGTAGCAAAAATTTGGGAACTGCCGTAGGGTTAAAACCCCATAAATGGTTAGGGTAAACAATGTAGACTATGGATACATGACGCTAAAAAGTTACCAGCAATAGTTAAAAATATATTGCGCTCGTTAGGTAATGGGGCCACACAACCATAGTGAGTGGAGGAAATCACTTATTTGTTCGATATAGAGACCCTAATCTATTCACCGCCATGATTAAACGTCTCTTTAAGACAGATGCAGTGTTCGGTGCGGCTTTTGATTCGCTGCTTCTTTTAAAAGAACGTGACGTATTTTGTTCCAAATTTTTATTTTTAGAAATTGTTAGCTGGAAATTTAACCATGACTTGACCACTTCGACTCCCGAATGACTATGAACACTTCCACCAAATTATTTTCTAGTTTCAAAAAATCTTTCGCCTTGGGTCGTTTGCTCACCCAAGGCTTTTTTTTGACGTGCTTTCTCGCAGTATTTATCCAAACGCTGCACGGCGATGAGTTCTCCAGTGTTACTGTTGACAACGATTTGTCAGTAGGGGGCAATTCGACAATTCATGGTTACTTGGCCGTAAGCGTGGATTTGGCGACAATACCTGATACCGACGGAATCTATTTGGGAGATTTTTACCCCTCCTCAGGAGTGTTGCCGTTGCTTAAAATTCAAGGTCATGATAATGGCGACGCTGTCAGTTCTGTCGTGAGCTTTATAGGGTATAGCCAATATGCTGCTTGGAACTGGATCCAAAATGGCAGTTCGTCACAAATGAGTCTCAGTAACGGCACTTTAGAAATATATGATGGTAGTGGCAATCTCGCCTTTAATGCCAGTAATTCCACGCTCACCATCAATGGCACGACCACGCTGAACTTGGCAGGTCTAGGCGGCACTTTTGTCACCGTTCCAGGTGATGGCGGATTTTATCCCGGCAATGGGGCGACGGCGACGGGCTATCGCTCTGCGGCAATCGGTGGCAATGGCACGGCGGCAGGTGGTTCGTCGGTAGCGCTGGCCAACGGCACAACCAATGGCAACTTTTCTTTAGCCTCAGGGAATCTCAGCATCGCCAACGGAACCAACTCGGTGGCTCTCTCGGGTGGCAATGTCGGCGCTAATGGCACTGCGGCACTGGCCGCTGGTAGCGGCTCGTTTGCCAATTCTACTGGAGCTATTGCCTTGGGTAATGGAACCACGTCACAAGCGTGGAGTTCAGTAACCGTCGGGCATTACAATTCAAATATTACCGGCAACAACACAGTTTGGGTTTCAACTGATCCAGTCTTCATCGTCGGCACTGGAAATAGTACTACTCGAGCCAATGGCATCGTTATATACAATAGCGGTAACATCACCATGCCCAAGCGTCAGGGCGACATCATCATGGGTGCATTCGGCAACGGCGGTGGAGACTAGTTTTTCTCAGGAGGTGTTCAGATTAACTCCACCAAGCCCATCCCATGAAAAAGTTTCTTGTCCTCGCAACGTCTGCGCTTTTAGTACTTACGGTATTTATTTTTGGCAGGCTTTCGGCGCAACCTGCATGGTGGACCGCCAACGGCACGGCGTTTATTGACGCGAATGCTACAGCCAACAATTATGCCCCCTTGAATGTAGGCCAGTTGAAGAACGTGGCTTTGAGTGCCAACCTTTATTTTAACAGCACCTTGGGTAGTGTAGGCGGCGAAGGTGCCGCGATTGACAGTCTGGTTGGCAATTTCAGCGTGAATGGCACCCTAGGCTACCAACCCGCCAATCTCGGCCAATTGAAGGCGGTGGGCCAACCTTTCTATGACCGGCTACTTGCCATTGGCTACAACACGCGCGCTAATCTCATTGCGAACGGCTACCCGGCCACCTGGCTTTACGACTATCCTTGGAATCCAACGACTCCCACGGCCCAAAATTATGCCCCGGCCAACCTTGGCCAGCTCAAGATGGTGTTCTCGTTTGATTTGAGCAGTTTTACCGTTGGGACGGATGCGGATAGCGATGGCCTCGTGTCCGGAGTTGAAGCCTTTCGCGGCACAAACCCTTCCGTCACCGACACCGATGGTGACGGCACCAACGACGGCTCCGATGCCGTCCCGCTCGACCCAGCCTTCAATAGTATTCCCATTCTTTATATCGGGGATACCTCCTTCCCCAATATCACCCTTTCAGATCCTTCTGGAGCCGTTCTAGTAACCCATGTGCCATAACTTTTTGATTTTTCGCTCATGAATCTCAAACATCTTCTCTTTGGCGTGCTAGGTTTGCTTCCGGCGATTGGTGTGGCACAGGATGGCGGCCAGCAAACTCCAGGCCCTCCAGATATCACCATCGGCTCGGCAACCCTTTCCGCTGCTGATGCTCAATTGCTCTGTTCTCTAAACGATTTGGCCATCACGCCGGTCGGCGGTAATGTGACTACCCAGGAAACAACCGATCTTGTCACGGCGATCAACGCCTATGAAGCCGCCACCAACCAGGAAGATTTTTCCCTTTTCGATAACTTTCTCCAGCAACATCCCACATCGGCATACAATGTTGGGCTGCTTACCCGTGCCGGGGAATGCGCCTTCTTTTTTGGTTATTATTCCAAGGCACTAGATTACTATCAACGTGCTTGGACGAGTGCCAAGGCGCTTTCTATCCCAGCAGACTCCGATGGCCAAATGACTGTTGCTGCTTCAGGTTTACGACTAGCAGGGTTGTATGCGCGGCTGGGTCGTCGCACGGACTTGGAAGGTGTTGTTGCGGCCCTCAACTCTTACCCCATGTGGGGCCAGCAGACTAATTCCTATCGGCAGGTCCTGCTCGCCTCTGGGGCTATGAACGTAATGCCAGAGCGTTCCTACAACTGTGGCCCTTATGCGCTATTTAATGTAGCTAAGGCGCAACCGACGCTAAACATTAATACGCAACTCTTCCTCGATGCCAAAGCCACGCCCGATGTGGGTTTTTCCATGGCCCAATTGCAAACTCTGGCCCAGCAGGCCGGGTTAAACATGGTTGCCGCACATCGCACCGGCACAACGGAGATTCCCTTGCCTGCCGTCGTCCATTGGTCGGTCGGGCATTATGCAGCAATATTGCAGCACCAAAACGGTCGCTACCTCGTTAACGATCCGACTTTTATCTCGGATTTTTGGATGTCGGATGCCGCGCTTAACTCCGAGGCCAGCGGGGACTTCATTATCTCGGCGGTCGACCAATCGGGCGCAGTCCCCACAGGTTGGGTGGCGCTGGGCGATACGGCAGGTCAGATTGTTGGCAAAGGTACCTTGACCACTCAAAGCATGGCCAATCAGAGTTCGTCCTCGTATTGCTCCGATCCTCAGCCCGGCATGGCAGTGGTGGGCATTAACAAGTTTGAGGCGAAATATAGTATTACGGACATACCCCTGCAATACACGCCGCCGCGCGGGCCGCCGGTTGTTTTTCAGTTTACTTGTTACCAAGGTGAGCTGGACAGCCAAGTTCCCGTAACCATTACCAGTTCCATTGGCAACAACACCAAAAGCAACTGGACTTTGAATTATTTCTCCACATTGAAATTTGTTACCTCAAGCAATAGCAGTGCCGCAATACTAACTCCCGATGGCCTGAAGCGGACTTTTGGCCTAGTTGACACAGCCAACTTTACCAGCGGGAACTTTGGCAATGCTACGACAAACCCTTTCAGCGGTTCAGTATTGGAGCACGCTACTATTTCCGGCAACGATGCCTATATTGAACATTTGCCGGACGGTTCTTTCATGACGTATGGCAACTTGCACACTTCTTCCAACACGACAACTAAGTATTATCTTTTGTCGGCCATCACCGATCCTCAGGGAAATGCGCTGACCTTCACTTATAACCACACCACTTTCCCAAATCGCTTGGAGCAAGTGAAGGACGCTTGCAACGACACCTTTACGATCGGCTATGCGAATACCACTCACAATTACTACCCCACTAATATTACTGCCAATATCGGCAACGTCACCACCGGTTCCGTCAATTTGACCTATACCTCCGGATTTCGACTAGCCAGTATCACTGATCCGGCAGGGATTACTTCAAATTTTACTTACGGCAATTCGAGCAGTCCGGGCGACGTTACCAACATTACCACCCCTTACGGTAATACAACAATGGACTGGACGACGTTGACCTACACATCATCCATACCTGGAAACCAGACGGGGACCAGTCTTTTAATTACTCATCCCGATGGTTCACAAGAATTGGACGATTACCTAGAGGTGTTCGACGAAAGTGCAGTCTCGGGACATAACCCGATCAGCGGCACTGGCTCTATTCATGATGACTATACTTCTCTTTATTTCAGCAAACATGCTATGGAGACAGCCTTGGCGGATTTGAGTTCCTATTATGACTTGAATCCTTTGACGCGGGCTTGGTTGGATAATGGTGGAGCTAGTGGACGGCCTTTTTATGCCTACAGTACCGTGTACGGATGGTGTCTCAATTCTGGGACATATGTTTCGATTGGCGTACCCCAAGTTATTGGGAAGCCGTTGAGCACAGCGGGCGGATCCAGCTCTGCAGGCGTCTATGACATCCAAGGGTTTCAATATAATATAGATGGCGCCGGTGAGCCAATCATGACCCAGCCGAGTTTGGTTGAGGATGACGGCCATGCCGCCAATTACTACTACAATAATGTCGGCAATCCGACGCAGATTCTCATTGATTTGGCCGCCGTCAATATGTCGACCGCACTGTTGAGTTATCACGATGGCGCTCCAAGTATGCCTGGTACTTCCGGCACTTACCGTGAAACAAACCTCACATACGATTCAAACAACATCGATTTGCTCAGTGTCTACCAGACGGATAACGGCGGCTCGGGCAACTACCACCTCGCCAGCTTTGCCAATTACACCAGCCACTTGCCCCAGACCGTCACCGATGCGGCGGGCGCGGTCACGAACCTCTCCTATGCCAATTCGACTTTGACGCAGGTGCAGCGCATGGGCACGGGCAACACCGCCTTGCAGACGATCAATTATAATCGAGACGCCAATGGCTATATTTCGAATATCACGGTTTCCGGCGCGAACATCACGAATGCCACCGTGGCGAGCTACCTTTATTCGAACGGCTTGGTCCAGCAAGCCACCGACGCGCGGGGGTTTTCCGCCAACTTTACCTACGATGGGCTCCAGCGGCCACTTTCCGCCAACTTTTCCGACGGTACTTATGAGGCGTGGAATTACACCAATGTCACCATCAACGGCACAACCAAATTACATTCCTTGAGCTTGGGCTCCTACACTAACCGCCAGGGGCAAACATCCACCTTTACCTACGATGCCAACGGGTTCCCGCTGGCCGCCACCGACCCGGGCAATCGCACGACCAGCTACAGCTGGTGCGGCTGCGGGGCGCTGGAGAGCATTACGGACGCAGCCAGCCACGTAACCAGCTTCGACTATGATTTGGGCGGGCGGATGGTGCAGAAGGAGCTTTTGGGCGGGAGCTACACCTACCAATTCACCTATGACACCTCCAACCGCCGGACCAGCGCCACGCTACCGGCAGCCAAAGTCCAATATTCCTACAACTCGGATGACACCGTTGCCTCCATTACCTACCCCAATGTTTCTTATGCTCCTCCCGCCAATGTCACCTTTACCTACAATACGGTCCTGCCGCAACTCACGCAAATGACCGATGGCCTGGGCACCACGAACTACACCTATGTGGCGCCGGGCAATGTGGGAGCGCTGCAATTGCAAGAGACCAAGGGCCCATGGGGGAACAGCACCCTCCACTACGATTACGACGGGCTGGGGCGCCTCACCGACCGGAAGGTCTTGAAGGACGACGGCACGACGGTCATCCAGAGCGAGGCTTACACCTATGATGCCTTGAACCGGGTGACGAACATCACCAACGACCTGGGCAACACGAGCTTCAACCTGACCTACAATGGCAATACGACGCAACTGACGGGCCTGGCCTACCCGAACGGGATGAACACGACCTTGGGCTATCTGGCGGCGAACCTGGGGTGCTGGCTGGCGAACATCACGAACAACGTGACCGTGGCCAATGTGACTAGCCTGCTGTCCCGGTTTGACTACACGCGGCGGCCCGATGGGATGGTTACGGCCTGGCAGCAGCAGTTTGGGTGGGCCACGAATGTCACGTCGGCCAATAATTCCATCCCGCAGAACCAGCTTTATACGTTTGGCTACGACGGGTCGGGATGGTTGACGGGCGCCGAGCTGGGGGCGCCCAACACGACGACCAACACGACCGTCAAGGACACCTACGAGAAATGGGCCTGGACTTATGATAACGCCGGCAATGGCAATGTGACCTCCATCAGCGGCAACGACACGGGGAACACGACGGCCAGCGTGACCGGGACTTTTGACACCCTGAATGATCTTTCACGTTTGAGCCGCAGCGGGAAAACCCGGGTGGCGGGGGTCGTGGACAAGCCGGCGGTGGTCAGGGTCAACGGCCAGGAGCCGCGGATGTGGAGCTTGCCGGGTGGGAAATCTTGGGCGTTTGATGCGCCGCTGACGTTGTCGGCCGGGACGCAGAATGTCACTGTCGCCGCCACGGACGGGGCCGGGCATACGACGAGCCAGCTTTGGACTGTCCAGTCGGGCGGGAACGTCGCCAACATTACGATTGACGGACTCAGTGGTTTTACGGTGAGTAAGGTCATGGAACCGGGCACCAGTATCGCCGCCACGTCCAATTACACCTGGAGCAGCATGGGGCAGTTGCTGTCCGTGCAGCAGGGGAACAATACGGTGTCATTTGGGTATGACGGATTAGGGAGAAGGGTGACGCTGACGACGAATATTGGGGGCAATGTGTCGAACGAATATTATTTGTGGGATGGGAATGAAATCGTTCAGAAACGGCTCAGCGGGAATGATTCAGCGAACATCGCGGCGAAATATTTCGGGGAAGGATTTCAGGCGCTAAGTGGTGGCAACGTTACGGGGAATTATTTTTATACCAAAGACCATTTGGGGAGTATTCGCGAGGTCGTGGATGGCAACGGCACGCTAGAGGGGAGATTTGACTACGGCCCCTGGGGCGAGACGACGTATATGGATTATTCCGGCGGCAATGTCGCTGAACCGCAGTTTGGCTACGGGGGGTATTTCCAGACGCCGTATGTGCCGAATGATAGCTTCACTCCTAATCGGGTCTATGAAGCCTCAATGAGGCGGTGGCTATCCAGAGACCCCATCGGCGAAGCGGGCGGGCTTAACCTGTACGGTTATGCTGGCAATAACCCCGTTAATTACATTGATCCATCTGGACTGGTTTACTTGGCCGGCAACAGCCACCCCAATAACGGGCCGTGGAATCCAGCAGATACGGGCACAATTCTAGCGCTGGGATTGGCTCCAGTTGTCGGCACTGAAGCCGGATTGGCTGCACTCGCGCAATATTTAACTACGATACTTCATGAAATAACTAGATCTGCTAGCAGTTCTGGGTCTTGTCCTGCGCCAGTTGTAGGCGCGTTAAACCCAGGTGAGCTTACCCGTTACGGCTATAGACGCCTGCCTGTTGGCGGTCCTGGGATGTCAGATCAAACCATTGGATACCACAAAGATTCTGATGGCAATTTGTTTTCAAGTGGCCCTCATGATGGGCCTGAAAGTGTGCCAACCAACTCGACTGTTAACGACGAGGATGTGTTCCCAGCTGATCCAAGCGAACTACCTAATATTATTCCATATGAATGAAACATTTCTCAAAAATGAGGTAGATCACATTAGTGATCTGCCGCCAATGTTGCAGATATATTATATCTCGGCTCTTAATAGAGCAATGCTGTCGCAGCGAATAGAAAATAAATTGTATAAGGACACCCAAAAATCTCTAGTAAGAATTTTGAAGAAGGCGATAGATAATCTAGAAGGTCAATTCGAGGATCAAATAGTATTCCCACTAAAAACCATCTCTAGCATGACTATGCAATTGTCGGTAGACTGTGCGGAAGAATTAACAAAACTCAGGGGGAGGGCTGCGGGTAAAACCGATGTGCTTCGCGTTATCGATATGATTTTGAATAATATTAAATTATACAAAAAACAACAGAGCGAAAAAAATGAACCCACGGGCCAACCCTAGCAATGGCAAAACGCGGCTGGCTGGGGTCGTGGACAAACCCGCGTTGGTCAGGGTTAACGGCCAGGAGCCGCGAATCTGGAGTATGCCGGGCGGGAAGTCGTGGGGGTTTGATGCGGCGTTGAACCTGACGACAGGCATCCAGAACGTGACGGTGGCGGCGACGGACGGGGCGGGGCATACGACGACCCAGCTGTGGACGGTGCAGTCGGGGGGCAACGTGGCGAACTTTACTTACAATGCGAATGGTGATACATTGACCAAGACGATGGAACCGGGAACCTCCATGGCCGTAACGTCAAATTATACTTGGAGCAGCATGGGGCAGTTGCTGTCCGTGCAGCAGGGGAATAATACCGTGAGCTTTGGGTATGATGGAAATGGCCGGAGAGTGAGCCTAAGCGCGAATATTGCCGGTAACGTGACCAACGAGTACTACCTTTGGGACGGTGATCAGATTGTGCAAGAACGATTAAGCGGGAATGATTCGAGCAATATTGCAGATAAATATTTCGAGAACGGTTTTCAAACTGTCGGGGGTGGCAACGTTACGGGAAATTACTTTTATACTAAAGACCATTTAGGGAGTGTTCGAGAAGTCGTGGATGGAAGCGGTACATTACAGGGGCGATTTGATTATGGTCCATGGGGCGAGACGACGTACATGGATTACTCGGGTGGCAATATGGCTGAGCCGCAATTTGGGTATGCGGGGTATATGCAGACGGCGTATGTGCCGAATGAATATTTTACCAAATATCGAATTTATGAGCCGAGCATACACCGGTGGCTATCGAGAGACCCAATTGGCGAAAGGGGTGGGCTTGACCTCTACGGCTATGTGGGGAATGACCCGATAAATTGGTACGATTCAAGAGGCTTAACGCCAGCGGCAGCTGCCGCTGTTCTCGCTGGTGGTGGAACTGCGTTGGAAGGCGAAGAAGCCGGTGGGTGGATTGTTGGGGGAAACTTTAATCCCGCCGTTGACATTGGAATTGGTGCGACCGCACTCGGGACAGGAATATGGGCTATATGGGAATATTTCAAGCCAGCGGTTCCAATGCCGCCCGTTGTGCATGCGCAAGCCAAACCCAAAGACTGCCCGCCAGGAACCGTGCCGATAGATACACCCGAGGGCCGGAAACGTCTTCCTAAGGGAGTCACCCCACATGGTGTAAAAGGAGAACTGCAAGGAGAGGGAGGCGGCGGCGCTACAGATTGGACAGGCGTTGCCCCGAATGGTGATATTATTACGGGCGCTCCCGATGGAAGTCACATAAATAACGGGCCGCCCACGGCCAATCCATCTAAATGAACCCATACAAGCACAGCATCACGCTTAGAATTTCGGGCGATTTTGACGTGGAGGAATTAAAGCGTTCTCTTGGACTTGAATCTGTCTTTTCCAAAACTAAAGGTGATAAGCGCGGCACAAAAGCGGATGGCTCGATTGTGTATCACAATCAATCGCATATTAGAAAGACCTTTTATAAAGACGCTGATGGAGACGTGGTCGAATCCATCAATGAAATATGCCGAGTGCTTGAAGGCAAAGGCACTGACTATTTGGAAATATCCAAAAATCATCACGCTGAACTTTTCATTGGTCTATTCGGGGCTGAAAATTTCGGATTTGAATTTGACCTTAAAACACTGAAAAGAGTGGAGCAATTAGGGTTAGCTCTCTTGTTCGATGTTTATCCATACGACGAGGAAGCCAGGACAGCCGCTGCCACTAAAGAGTGAGGGCAACCATGGCACTCGTCTAGCCAGTGCCAACATAAGGACGACTTTCGCATTATTTTAAAAAATAAGCGGAACTGATAGGAAATTGCTTTTTTGAGGGTTGTCCAGCCTAGGGGCGGTCTTTAAGGTGGGGGTTCATCATGCAAGCTTCAGAGCCAATCGGCAGAATTACAACAAAGCTCTCACTGGGTGGCCAGAGCTTCGATGCCAATTATTTTTCTGAGGTGGCTCGTCTTCAGCCTACAAAGATATGGCATCAAAAGAATGAGGCGTTGAAAAATAATCCTAATTTTACGCAAATTGCATGGGTTTATGGAATATTAAAACGTCCACACTGGAGCATCAATGATGCGATACGAGAAATACTCGATCTATTTGAAGCACGTCGCGCTGAGATTGTTGCCTTTGCCCTAAAACACAGCTGTACGCTTCACTTGTCGTGCCGAATCTACGGCGATGAAACGGTCATTATTTACCAGATCGAACGTGTTACGATTGAACGATTAGCGGCTTTTGGCTGTGAACTTTCCTTTACGGTTGAACCCGCACTCCAACCGAAAAGTGAACCTACGAGCCAACCCTAGCCGCAGCGGCAAAACGCGCGTGGCGGGGGTCGTGGACAAACCCGCGTTGGTCAGGGTCAACGGCCAGGAACCCAGGATGTGGAGTTTGCCGGGCGGGAAGTCGTGGGGGTTTGATGCGGCGTTGAACCTGACGACAGGCATCCAGAACGTGACGGTGGCCGCCACGGACGGGGCGGGGCATACGACGACTCAGCTGTGGACGGTGCAGTCGGGGGGCAACGTGGCGAACTTTACTTACAATGCGAATGGTGATACGTTGACCAGGACGATGGAACCCGGAACGAGCATAGCCAGCGTTTCAAATTATACCTGGAGTAGTACCGGGCAGCTATTGTCCGTGCAGCAGGGGAATAACACGATTTCATTTGGCTATGACGGGAATGGGCGAAGGGTCAGCCTGAGCGCAAATATCGGCGGGAACATAACCAATGAGTATTACCTTTGGGATGGGAATGAAATCATCCAAAAGAGGTTGAGCGGAAATAATTCGAGCAATATTGTGGCGAAATATTTCGGAAGTGGATTTCAGGCGATGAGTGGCGGTAACATCACGGGGAATTATTTTTATACCCGGGATCATTTGGGGAGTATTCGCGAAGTAGTTGATGGCAGCGGAACTTTGCAGGGAAGATTTGACTATGGGCCGTGGGGTGAGACGACGTACATGGACTATTCCGGCGGGAATGTAGCCGAGCCGCAGTTTGGGTATGCGGGGTATTTCCAGACGCCGTATTTGGCGAATGATAGCTTCACTCCTAATCGGGTTTATGAAGCCTCAATGAGGCGGTGGCTATCCAGAGACCCCATCGGCGAAGCAGGCGGGCTTAACCTGTACGGTTATGCTGGCAATAATCCTGTTAACTACATTGATCCTTCTGGATTGGTCTATCTGGCGGGCAACAGTCACCCCAATAACGGGCCATGGACTTCGACGGACACTTTGGTGATGCTTGGGTTGGGAGCGGCACCTGTTGTTGGTACTGAATACGGAGGGGAGGCTTTAGCCCAATATCTGATAAGCTTATTCCAAAGTGTAACGACATCCGTTTCCAAAACCGCCCCTTCCTGTACGTCGCCGGCTGTAGGTGGGTTAAGCCCAAGTGGTCCTACCCGTGTTGGCTATAATCCTCTACCCGTTGGCGGTCCTGGTATGTCAGATCCTACTATTGGATTCCATAAAGATTCTGATGGCACGTTATACCAAAGTGGCCCATATGATGGACCTGAAAATGTGCCAGCCACGGTAGACCCTAACGGCCAAGATGTATTCCCAGCTGATCCAGACTCGACCTACATACCCTATGAATAAAACATTTCTCAAAAAAGAGATAAATCATATTAATGACCTGCCGCCAATGTTGCAGGTATACTATATTTCGGCTCTTAGTAGAGCAATGCTGTTGCAGCGAATAGATTACAAATTGTACAAAGACACCGAAAAATCGCTCGTGGGAATTCTGAAGAAGGCAATCAATAATCTAGACGGCTCTTTTGAGGATCAAATCGCATTTCCATTGTCGACAATCACGGGAATGTCGATGTCATTGTCCGTTGACTGTGCGGATGAACTTGCAAAGCTTGGCGAAAGAAATGCTAATAAAGCTGAGGTTCAGAGAATGATAAATATGATATCCAGTAATATCAAAGCGTATAAGAAGCAGCAGGCTAAAAAATGAACCGTTGCGCCAACCATAGCATTGAATTTTCAAATTGAAGGCAAATCTTACCCCCGTCCGTGTGTGTGAACCCGTTACCGTCGCCTTAGCGATGGATGGGGAGGGGTCTGGCGAGTGAACCCACGCGTCAAACTTGGTTTGTAAGCGTTAATTTCAATGACTCTTTGGGACTTATAAGGAGTTAGAACAAGCTCAGGCCCGCCAACGAAAAGCCCCCCGGCCCTTGCGGGCCGTGGGGGCTTTTTTGTGGCGGGGCCTCCGATCTCCTACGCAATCTCGCGAAGGGTCAAAAAAGGCACTTGGAGCTTGCCGTTGAACACTTCGAGCTCGCCCAGGGCGACTTCCACGCGCGAATTTAATTTTGCGTGCGTGAAGGTTCCCTTGACGAGTTGCCCGCGCTCTCCGGCCACGCTTGGCGCGGGGAAGCCCGGTGCCGGGAGCCGGACGAGTTGCTGGATTTCGAGCAGGCCGCTGGATTCGCTGTGAACTTCATAGACGAGCCGCACATTGTCCGTAGCCGGTCGCTCCCCCTTGGCGGCAAAGGGAGCGCGAAACGCCTTGGCGGTGAGAAGCACGCCACGCAGGAGGAGTCCGTTTGCTGCTTCGAGAGGTTTTTGTACGCTATCAGATGCTTGTTTATCCATAATATATGCTCTGGGTTAGACGTTTCGACGGCGAGCACGCCGAAACCTTCATACGCCTGGAGTTTGAGAATTGTTCCCATCTCCTGGCGTAAAAGTTGTTTCCACGGTTGTCGGGTTTGCGCCGAACGCACTTTGTCCCCGCATTTAACCGTTGCACGGCTCGCCCAATCGGCGAGGCGTTCCCCAATGGTGCGCTGGACACGCGGCCCTTTTTTCGCACCTGCCGCCGCGACCTCAGCCGCGACGACTGCCTGTAGAAAATGTCTTGAATAACGAACGCGGCGAATCCGGTTCAGCGGGAGCACCCAATCCGGCACCGTGTCATAGCACTTGGTAACGTATTTCAAAAAGTAGTCTAACGTCTTGTCGCGGATGCGGCGCACATCCGTCCAGCCGTAGCCCCATTGCTTCGTAATCCATTCCTTATTGTAAGTGCCCCGGCGCAGTAGTATGGCGTGCCAGTGGGGCCATGCTTCACCGTCGGCATCTTCACGTTGGAATTCCAGCCCGATGAAGTATTCCGTTCGGCCATACTTGGCGCGGAAGGCTTCGATGAAATCCGATGTACGCTGCACCCCCGCGACCCATGCTTGATGCGGGGAGCTAAACTTTGTGCGGTCTATCGTGAAGGTGATCGTGACTGCGTTGCACAGGTTGGGCGTACGGGCGCTGAATTCTTTGCACAGGATGGCTGCGCCGATGGGGTGAAACCACGAGCGCGGGATGTACTCTTTGACCGTAAGCCTCATGACCCGATGGGTTGCGAGGTTTCGCGCAGGAACCGTTCAAGCTCCCACAGCGGGTAGAGCGGACGGCGGGTCGCCCGTGATGGGCGGAGGAGGCCCCGCTTGGCCAGGCGGTCAACGGTGATCGGTTTGACCCCGAGGATTTCCGCCGCCTCGACTCTGGAGTAGGAGAGGCGAGGGCGGGATTGAGAGGATGCTGGTGCGTTCATGACGACACCAGCTTACCTGAAGGTGATTTTTACTTCACTGGACTCCGTTTTTTAGTGCGGTCTACCGTTTTCTTGCTTCTCGTTGATCTCGAATGCCTTGAGCCTTTCCAGTGTATTTTGTTCAGGCTCTTTTTTGTAGCATCGGGCGAGTTTTGCAATTTCAGGTGTGTTTTAGTTTTAGCAAATTCTTCGAGCTCAAGCGAATTACGAAACCCTTTGGCTAGGTTACCGAGAAACAACACAAGAAAATTTATTTGCTGCCTGTCATCTACTTCTTCAAGGGGAAGTTCCTGAATGGCAAAGAATTTTTTTGCAGTAGAATAACCTTCCGTAAATAAATCATATTCGTCTTTGGGAAGTTTTGCGCTTGCGCTATACTGTTGCCGGAAATGTTCCATTAACTGATTATATTTCTCAATGCTTTCGTCATTAACTTCTTCGCCAAATCTTAACAGCGGGAATATTTTGGATTGCAGTTCTTTTTCTTCCTCCGGTGTTTTAATTTGACGCTTAATTGAGTCTTCGCCCTCAAGGAACATTCCGATAACAAAGCCTTTTTGGAAATGCTTTGACTGCGCTTTAAAATCAGCTGGATTTAATAATTTAAATGCTGATCCGGCTAGAGATTTTGTTGCCGCTAATTCCGTTTCGTTAAGGACGGGCATTTTGGATTTTGCTTCATCTGGTACTGCGTTGAATGCTTGGAAGATTCCACATACAAGGCGGTCAAGGAATGCATCTGTATTTTCCGGCTTAACCATGGCTTCTTTAATTTTAAGAAACCGCTTCTGTTTGGCATCTTCTTTGTGAGATTTCATAGCGTTATCCGTTTGGCCATTTCGTAAGAGTGTGTGTCGCGCAGGTGGCCGTAAGTTTTAGCGACGAGCAAGCCACCATCTTTATGGCCGACCCAGGCCGCGATGGTCTTGAAGTCCACGCCTTTTTCAAGGGCGTTGCTGACGAAGTAATGCCTCATGCAATGGTGGGTAAAGTGAGGGAAGCCGTTGAGTTTGCAGGCAGTTTCCAGGGCTTTTTTCGCATCGAGGATGGGGATCAAAGGCTTATCGGGTTGACGGGGGCTTTCGGCTTGGAGGCGCTTTAGGAATGCTTGGAGGACGGGGAACAGGGGTACGACACGGGCTTCATGGTTCTTGGTTCCTTGCTCGCCGCCAGTTACGGTGAAGCTGCCACGTTTGAAATCCACGTCAGCCAAGCGGAAGGCGTTGGCTTCTGCTTTGCGCATCCCGGAGTAGGCAAGGAGTTCCACCAAGTCAGCGGCGGTGTTATAGCGAATGTCCAAACTGCGGAGGGTGGCAATCAGGGCAGTAAATTGTTCGCGAGTGGGGATGGTGATGGCGGCCTTGTTCATTGGCCGGCGAATGATAACCTTGGCAGGGTTATCCATGATCAGCCCTTCGCGCTGGGCATAGTCCAGAATGGCCCGTAGCGATTCCAGATCGCAATTGAAGGTGGAGGCCGCCACTTGCGGGCTGCGTTGCTCAGCCCATTGCTCGCATTGCAGGCGGGTAATGCTGCGGACGGGCACCGCACCAAAGAACGGGCGAAGCTGATTGATACTGTTGTCGCGGCTATCGGCCGAGCGGGGCTTGAGGCGAGCCCGCCATGTGTTCATGCACAGGGTGGCCAGCTCGTTAAAAGCGATGCGATTCTTGCCCTGAGTGAGGTCGAGGCGGCTTACCTTCTCCTTAAATTCAGCCAAGCGGCGTTCAGCAAGTTTGCGATCCGAGGTCTTGAGTGAGCGGCGGATTTGCTTGCCGCTCTTTTTCAGGAGCGCATAATAGACATCCGATGAGTCGCAACGATACAGGCATTCAGCCACCTTCGAATATGTCCGCTGTTCAGAGCGGACAGGTTCACTTTGCGTCGTTTTCATGCCCGAAATCTAGCGGGTTACACAACCGGGTGACAAGTGCTAATTTAAGCACCTTTTTGTTTATTCATAACTCATTTTACATAAACACTTTGGGGACGTAGCTCAGCCGGATAGAGCAGCAGTTTTCTAAACTGCTGGTCGGGGGTTCGAGTCCCCCCGTCCCCGCCATTTTATTTTAATCCGCCAAGTTTGCTAATGGTTTTGAATTCCGCCGGAGTTACGGGCATGACGGAGAGGCGGTTGCCCGGAGAGAGCAGGCGCATATTTTTTAGCGCGGGTTGCTCGCGCAGGGTGGGCAGGGGGACGAACTTCGGGAACTCCGCAATGAATTTGACATCCACGAGCGACCAGCGGGGGTTGTCGCGTTTCGCGCCGGCGTCGTAGAACTCGGACTTTTTGTCGAATTGAGATTCGTCGGGACGAGCTTCGCCAACGATTTCGGCGATACCCGCGACACCGGGAACTTCGCAGCTCGAGTGGTAAAAGAGGACACGGTCGCCGACTTGCATGGCGCGCAGGAAATTACGGGCCTGGTAATTGCGCACGCCGTCCCACGGCGCGGTGCCGTGGGGGCGTTGTTGCAAGTGGGCCAGACCAAAAACGTCCGGCTCGGATTTCATGAGCCAATGTTGCATAAGTGCTGTTCTCAAAATAAAAACCAGTTCCCAGGGGTTGTAAGCCGGATTTTGTTCTGGCGGGCGCCTCGCGGCACTCCCGCCGCTCATTCATTTCTCTGCCGCCGCTTCCTTGCGGAAACGAAGGCCGTGCGAAGCATCGTGCGACTTACCCGGGACCATCGAGCGGGCCGCTCGGTCCCCTATTTGGTCTTGCACCGGATTGGGTTTGTCGTGCCACCGATGTTGCCATCGGTGCGGTGGGCTCTTACCCCGCCATTGCAACCTTACCGTCCGCGCTTGCGCGCGTCTTGGGCGGTTTATTTTCTGTGACACTGATCCGTCAACCGGCTTGCGCCGGCCGCCCCCGCTTTCACGGGGAATCCTGCCCTATAGTGTCCGGACTTTCCTCTCGCCACCGCCGGGGCGATGACGAGCGAATGAACATCCCCGGGAACTGGAAAGGCCAGAGTAGGGGAAGAAAGGGCCGGGAGCAAGCCCGGGCTGACTCTGTTTTTATCCATTTCCAATCTCAATCAGTAGCCGGATTTTCGATGTAAGGCTTGGTGACCCGGATTACTTTATCGTCCTTTCCCTCGATTGCCCGGCCTTGGTCGGTAGGGTTGCGCTGGAAGTCGAAATCAACGTCGATTTTGAAGTAGGGACAAGTTGGGTGTGTGAAACGAGCCTCGCCGGGAGTATACAATCCGCCGTCATGGGTGAACTTGCTCTCGACCTGACTGCGAGTCATGCCGACTTTGATGGTTTGGAAATCGGCCAGGCATTTCTGGACCCAAACCGTGCCGTCTTTGTTTGTTTCGGCCTTCGGAAATTGGTCAGCGGCATACAGCAGGGAAAGGCCGAGAACAGCAAAGCAGACAGTGACTATATTCCGGGCAAGGGTAGTTTGCATGTTGGCGTCAGTGTTGTCGCCTCAGGTGAGTTGAGCTTTTGTCGTGAGACGAGTTGACGGCAAAGCGAGGGCAAGTGCGGAGGGGTGGGGGTTAATTGCCTGTTTGAGGAGAAACGACAAGCACCTAGCCTGATTGCTCAATTTGGGTTCCCCGGTTTTTGCCAAACATTGCCCTTTCGATTCTCAGCAGTGGTTCGGTCCGTTTTATTTTTGTCGTACGGACTGCGCCTTTTGTGCGGCGTTGAGCAAATCTGTTCGCAAAGTGTCGCTCATGGGGGCGTTTTGTATCGCCGTCGTGGCCGCAGTGGGATCCTTTTTGGTCCACTCCTTCACGACATCTTCCAGTTGGCCTTGCTGCGTTTCTGTTCCGTTAATGGTCAGGGCCCAGTTAAAAGCGGCCGAGGGATTGTTGACACTGTCCGTTGATATTAGCGCCACCACCGCATTGTCCCGCGCCTTGCCCGCCGGCAGGCCGTCCACCCATTGCGACGCCGCGGTGGCGTCCTGCCGCACCCATTGCAAAGCCAGTTGCGACGCTGCGTCATCCTGGGCCTTGCCGGCTGGCATTTGCGCGTAGGCCGCCGCGGCATCGGCGGGATCGCTCTTGCTCCAGTTGCCGACAATGCCGGCCATGGCGTTGGCGCGCACATCCCCTTCGGCCAGTTGCAAGGCGTCGCTCCAGGCGGACTGCGGATTCGTCCGCGCCTCGTAAGCCAGCGCGGTATTAATGGAGTCATCCCGCGCCAGCCCCGGCGGCAGGGCTTGCGCCCAGGCGAGCGCTGCCGTCGGGTCGTTGGCGGCCCAATGGCCGACTACTTGCTCCGCCACGACATTGAAATTCGGGTCGTTGGGAAAATTTTGCATGATGTAGGCTGAGGCCGCGACGGGATCGGTGTCGTCCCACGAGCGCATGACATCCTTCAACGCTTCACTGCGCGCGGTGCCGTCCGAAGCCGGTAACGTTTGGACCCACGCCAATGCGCTGGTGCGATCGCTTTCCGCCCACGTTCCGGCCAGTGCTTGGATGGCCCCCTCGCGGGTGGAGGCATCCGTCATTTGGGCGATGAAGGCGGCGGCGCTGGCCGGGTCTTTTTGCGCCATTTGCTCGACGATGGCGCTGGTGGCTTTGTCGTAGGCGTCGCCGGTGGTTATATTGGCTACCCACGCCATGGCGGCGGCGGGGTCGTCCATTGCCCAATTGGCGGCAATGTCGTTCACCAAATAATTGCGTTCGTTGCCTGCGGGCAGCGAGGCCAAGGCATCGGCGGCCATTTTCGGATCTTTTTCAGATAGGCCGCTCAAGGTGGATTGCAGAATCTGATTGCGGGTGTCGCCCTCAGGGAGGCCGTTGACAAAGGCGAGCGCCGCCGCTGGGTCGTCCTTGGCCCAGGTGTTGGCGATGGAGGCCAATGCCTCCCGTTGCGCGGTGCTGCCGGAGATTTTCATGGCCGCCGCCGCGGCCGCGCTGGGATCCGTCTCCGCCCAAGTCGAATAAATTTCGCTCAAGGCCTCTCCGTTTTGCAGACTCGCCGGCAGGCTTTGGTACGCGGCGAGCGCCGCCGCCGGGTCTTTGGACGCCAGCTTTTGCAGAATTTCAGCCCGCGCTACGTCACGAGATTCGGCCCCGTGAATTTGGGTCAGGGCGGCCAGCGCGCCGGCGGGATCTTTGTCCGCCCAGGCGGACAGGATGGTGCCAAAGTTTTCCGCCGTGTTGTAATCCCAGCGGCCATGCGCTTTTTGGTCCTGCGCCCAGGCAAACGCGGCGGATGGATCCGTCTCCGCCCAATGCTTTAACAGTAGGTCCCGGAGCATCCAGGCACTATCTGAGCCATGCACGTCCTTCAAGGAGTCGAGCACGTTGGGGATGTCGCCCAGCTTGACGCTCTCGGCATAGTCAAGAATGTCGCGCATGAAGGTAAAACTATTCTCGTCCTTCTCCTTGATAAGCTGGGCCAGGGTGGGCCTGCCGCCCTTCACATTCGCACCGCCGGCCAGACGTGTAGCACCCGCTTGATGCGCGTCCGACAGTTCTGCCTTTAGCCGCGAAATCTCGCGTTGCTGCCAAGCTAGCACCATCACTGCCGCCACTGCGGTGAGTGCCACGATCGTTTTGCTTTTGGCTCCCATAAAGTGATGTGGCTTCTTTCTACGCTCCCGCCGCGTACCGCGCAAGGCTACAAATCTTTGGTAAAACCGCCAAAGTTTTACTGATAGGAAACTGCTTTTTTGGGGGAAGGATTTTGAACTGCGCGTTCAAGGACTGGGGATTATTTACGGCTTCACCGTTAATTTGACGGCGGAGCTGGTCACGGTGACGCCGGAGCCGGTGACGAGGACGCGGTAGCTGCCGTTGTTGGCTGAAGTGGCGCCGGTGATGGTGTAGCTGGAGCTGGTGGCACCACCAATGTTGGTAAAGTTGGCGGGCGTGGTACTCGTGTACTGCCACTGGTAGGTAACGGTCGGGGTGGCCCCGGCGGCGATGCTGACGGTGAAGGTGGCATTATGGCCGGAAGTCACGGCCGGGGCCTTGGGCTGGGTCGAGATTTTGGGCGGGATGTTGACCGTGAGGGTGCCGGGGGTGCTGGTGGTGTTGCCGAAGAGATTGGAGGCTACCACGCTGTAGTTGCCGGCATTGGCGGTGGTGACTTTGGCGAGGGTGTAGGTGTTGTTGGTGGCGCCCGAGATTTTCTTGGTGGTATTGTTGGCGGTGAAGTACCACTGGTAACTGATACCAACGGTGCTGTTGGCGGTGATATTGAAGGAGGCGGGGGCGCCGAGAGTGGCGGAGGCGGATTCGGGGTTGGCGGAGATGGATGGGGCGGTGCCGGTAATAAGGAGTATCCCAATCTGGGCTTGAGCCTTGTTTTGAGCTTGGACGAAAATATCACCGACAGAGTCGATCGCCTCGGCATCGGTGTATGTGTAAGTGGTGTTGGGGGCGAGGTCGTTGAGGTCGTGGATGGTACCATTGGCGTCCCAGAAGACGGCGTGTTCGGTGCCGTTGGCGATGCTGGAATTGCCGATGATGAGGCCGGAGGCATTGATGGCGTTGGCATTGCTGGTATTGCCGCCGGGCAGGGTACCGAGGTCGGTCATGGTGCCATTGGCATACAGGAAGGCGTGACTGTTGTTGCTCACCAATTGGGCCTGGCCGACAATCTGGCCGGAGTCGTTGATGCCCAGAGCTTCGCTGGAAGTGCCGCCAAGGTTGCCGAGGTCGGTAGCGACGCCGTTATCAAGGAGGAAAGCAGTGAAATGGAAAGAGGCGTTTTCGGCCTGGCCGACGATTTGGCCGGAGGCATTGATGGCGTTGGCCCGCATGAGGGTCATGGTGGAATTGCCATCCGCATTATTGAGGTCGGTGATGGTCCCATTGGCGCTCCACAGCACGGCGTGCTCGAGGGAGGAGGGCGGGATGGACATGCCGACGATGACCCCAGAGTCATTGATGGCGAAGGCTTCGCTAAAGGTGCTGCCGGGCAAGTTGGCGAGGGCGGCGACGGTCCAGGTGGTGTTGCTAATAGCAGGGGACGCAATTTGCGGCTGGAAGTTGGATGGGGGCGTCCACTTGGTGGCGACAAAGTTATTGTTTTTGTCCTGGCAGGCCCCGACGGATGCGCCGGTGGCATTGCCACCTTCGATCTGGCTTTCACCACCGCTGACGAGAGGAGGGAGGTTGGTGGGTGTCGGTAGAGATTTAATGTGGGGGCCGACAACAAAATCCTGAACGCAGGCCTGCACCGTGGATCCCGCGGCCGTTCTCTCTTCTCTGGTTTCCTGGATCATGCGGTCATATTCTCTCGGACTTAACCCGGTGGTGAGAAAAAGTCCGGCGGCGCTCAGGCCGGAAAATCCACCCACATCGACGTATTGGGCGGAGATGTCGTCGGCAGTCAGATACTGCGGTAGCAGCACTGCGGCGAGGCAAACGAGAACGAGACGGAAACCGTAGCGGATGGTGGTACGCATGGGAATGGGTCTAACGGTTATAAATCCCCGGGAACTGTTAGTGCAGTCTAGGCGAAAAAAAGGCCCGTCGGCAAGCGCGGAGGGGAGGGGGAGCGAAGTGCCTTAAACTGCGCCCCGCTCAGTGGGTGATGATAGACTGCCCGGCGACTTTGCCGCCAAAGGGTTTGACGGGCGTGAACACACCCGAATTATACGTGAACGCACCGGTGATGGTGACGTTGAAGCCTTCCGAGCATTTGAAGGTAAGTGTGGAAACGCCCGTTGAGGGCGCATAGGTGCCGGTCACGTTGAAATTAAAGGTGGTGTTGTTGGAGAGGACAATCTGGCCTGTGCCGGTGTATTTGTTCTTCGAGTCCAGGTTCATCGTGACAAACTTGAGCGTCCATGAGCCGTTCATGCCGTTGACCAAATCGGCGGAGGTGCTGGTCTTGGGCAGGGTAAAGGTTTTGGTGATCGGGGCAGCGACGCCTTCCTGCTTTGGCACCTTGACCTGGGCGGAGCCGGTGACCATGCCATCGAGGGTCAAGCCGGAAGCATCGAGTTTAAAGGGCAAGGTCAGTGCGGCTGTGACCGAACCGTTGGCGGTGCCAGACTTGCCCAGTTGGGACAAATCCACCATGACCGAGCTGTCCGTCCCCTTGAGGTTAATGCTCAAGGCAACCCCGGAAGCAGAGCCGGCCACGGTGCCGGAAAAATTGGAATTTATGGAAAAGCTGCCAAACGGCGGCGTGCCGTCCACGGTCGCGGTGCCGGTGTATTTGCCGTCTGGAGTCATGGCGACGGTCATGTTGACCGACAGGCCCTGGCCCGGGATGGTGAAGCTGTAACTGCCGGAGAAATCCCACAGCGTCGGCGCGCCCGCGCCGCTGATGGGGAAGCTCAAATTACCCGTGAGCGCAGCGGCGTGGGCCGCGGGCGCGAAAAAAACAAACCAGGAAGCTAGAAGCGTGCAAAGCAAGCGGAAGGTTTTCATATGCGGGATGAATTTAAGTTTTTAAAATCATAACGTCCGTTGGGCCGAGAGTCAATTTTGCCGGCCCGGGGTCGAAAAAATTCACAATAGCGTCACATACCTTTCCCGCGCAGTAATTAACCCGCTTGCCATCAATAATTTCCCCGTTAACTCCACCCGCGAAAATCACGCGACCTGTTTGCGCCGCAGGGCCACGCCGAGCGCCACAAGACTGGCCAGCGCGGCGTAGGTGTTTGGCTCGGGGACATCCACCGAGAGGGTAGGGCCGGGACCCGTGTCGTTGCTGTAAAATTCGAGAGCCGTGTGGGCAGCGGAGGGGACGACGGCCATACCGTCATTAGGCATGCCCGCGAGCCACGAGTTCACGAGATTCGTCACATCAAAAGTGAAGGACTGGCCATCGACGACATTTCCCCCGGGAACGGCGGTGCTGTTGCTGGCGAAAGGTGCGGTGAGGGAAGTTTCTGACGTGCCCACCATATCGCCGCCGGGGGTGGTCCACGGCGTGGAGCCGTCGGTGGTGTCCCAGGTGACGCTGCTTTCCGTCCATGGCGTGGTGACTTGGTAAATGTAGGTGGGGACACCGCCGCCGTTGCCTTGAAAATTAAAGCTGTCGAGTGTCAGCGTCAGCGTGGCTTGTTTGACCTGATTGTAGGGTACAAGACTGGAAAGATCGAAAAGGATGAGCGAATTTTGCACATTCCCGGTGCCGTCATTGTAAGCGGCGAGGGGGCCACCGTTGCCGTTATTCGTGGGGAAATTGACTAAAATCCTGGTATCCGCCGTGGCATTGAGCGGGATGGTAATCTGCGCCTGAGCCGTGGCGGCAGCGAGGACAATGCCAAGTGAAACAGCCGTCGCACAAAACCACCCATGTGGGTGAGGTGCTCTGCTGGGCAAACTTCGGTCAGAACTCGAGCGTGATGCTTTCATCAATAATCCTAACGCAGGCCAACCATGACGTATTGCCGGGGTGACGGCAAGCGCGGATTAAAACTTAATCCGATGTTTGACCCGTACTAAAACGATTCACCTGCTTGCGCCCGAAGGCGCAAGCAGGTGAACGATTTTCCGGATAAATGACTAACTACTGGGCGACAACTTTAACGATGAACACTGTCGAAGTCGGCGCGCCGGCTTCGGGGGTGCCCGTAACTGAGACGCGATATTCGCCGATGGCGGCTTCGCGGGCGACGCTGACGAAGAGCGGCACGAGGGCTTTGTCGCTGGCTTTGACCACGACGGAGGCCGGGGTGACAGTGATGCCGCTCGTATCGGTGACCAATTTCACGTCCTGTTTGAAATAGGGGCCGCGGTTCAACGTGACGTTGACGGTGGCGTTGGCGCCTTGGGCGATGGTGGTGGGCGTCGGGACGGCGATGCTGAATTCTTCGTTAATGGGCACGATGCCGCCGTTGCTGCTGGTATTGGTGCTCTGGCAGCCAGTGGCGGTGAGCAAGGCAAAGATCAAGGCGGTGGCGATTTGGATTTTCATAACTGACTTTCTGTGGTTGTTTGTTAAATACTGAGTGTGGTTGTGATGGGCGGACTATAGGCTTTTGTGGAAGGACCTTCTATAGGGCGTAACCCTACCGGGGCGGGCGGAAAATAATCGCGAGGAAATGTGAACATTGCCCTGGGTGCAGAAAACAGATAGGCCTCTTCGCGATTCCATGACATCACCTCATTACGGACGGATGCTGCTCACCGGCGCCTCGGGCCTTGTAGGCCGGGCCCTGGCCATTCGCTGGCGGGCGGCGGGGGGCGAAGTTATCGAGCTGGCGCATCAATTGCGGGCCAATGCGCTGACGTGGCATCCTGAAAAAGGGGAATTGCCAGCGAAAGCATTGGAGGGGGTTGAGGTTGTTGTGCATCTCGCTGGGGCGACCATCGGCCAGCGGTGGTCAGCTTCAGCAAAAAAACTCATCCATGATAGCCGGGTGCTTTCCACGCGTTTGCTATCCGAGCGTATCGCGGCGTTGCCGCAGGCCGAACGGCCCAAAGTCTTCATCTCCGCTTCGGCCATTGGCTATTACGGCTTCAAGCGTACGGAGGTGGTGGACGAAACGGCTGCACCCGGCACGGGTTTTTTGACGGACGTGTGTTGCGCATGGGAAGCGGCCACGACTCCGGCAGTCAATGCCGGGGTACGCACGGTGCATCCGCGCTTGGGTGTGGTCATTGCGCGTGAGGGTGGGGCGCTCGAGCAGCTTCTGAAAATTTTCCACGCCGGCATGGGTGGCCCAGCCGGGCCGGGCACGCAGCGCATGAGTTGGATGGCGCTGAATGATGTGGCTGAAGCTTTGATCTTTGCGATTCACCATCCGGAACTGCAGGGCCCGGTCAACGTGGTGTCGCCGCACGTCTGCACGAATCGTGAATTGACGGAAATCGTGGGCCGCCTGTTGAAAAAATCGCTCAAGCCTGCGGCGCCGGCCTTTGCGATTAAACTCATGCTCGGCGAGATGGCGACGGAGACAATATTGTCGGACCTGGCGGTGAAGCCCCGGCGATTGGAGGAGGCGGGCTTTGCCTGGAAGCTGGCGGCGCTGGAAGATGCGCTCCGGCATGAACTGGGCGGGTAACCTGCCGCGCCCATGGATCATCCATTTTTTCTCTTTCAGCCACTGCTGTGGTCGGTTGGCTTCGCGATTGGCACGGTGATGCTCAAGCGCGCGATTGAAAGCGGCCTGGGTCCGCTGCGGATTGCCTTTTTGAATAACATCATCGTGGCGTTGCTATTTTTACCCGGGCTGGCGGGCCTGCCCCGGCCATTTGCCTGGAGTATGTTGTTTTGGCCGCTGGTTTGCAGTTTGGTCTACGCGCTGGGGCAAGTGTGTTTTTTCCTCGCGATGCGGATTGGCGACGTGACGGTATTGGCACCGGCGATGGGCATCAAGGTGGTGTTTGTGGCGATGTTCACAGCGCTGATGGTCGGCGCTTTTGCCATGCCGTGGACGATGTGGGTCGCGGCGTTTCTCGCCACGTTGGCCGTCTTTTTGCTCAGCGTTTCCCAATGGCGGGATCGCAAGCGGCTGGCGCAGACGGCAGTTCTCGCCGTTTCATCGGCGGGTTTGTATGGATGCAATGATGTGCTTTTGCAACTTCACGGCGGATCGTTGGGGGCCATTCCTTTTTCTGCAGTGATGTTCGAGGCCGTGGCGTTGGAGTCACTGCTCATGATCCCGTTTTTTCGTGGCTCGTTCCGTTCGGTGTCACCGGTGGCATTGCGGTGGGGGCTGGCGGGCGCGTTGATCTGCGGGGCGCAATCCGGCGGTATGGCGTACACGATTGCGCAGCACGGCGCGGCCACGACCGTCAACATCGTCTACAGCACACGCGGGTTGTGGAGCGTAATATTGGTCTGGGCGGCCTCATCGTGGTTCGGGGTGCGGGAGGGCAGTGTGGGCAACGCCGTCTTGTCACGGCGGTTGGTGGGTGGCCTGCTGTTGCTGGGCGCCGTCGGTTTAGTCTTGATCGGATAGTGGAAGTTTTCATTTCCCTTTTTCCATGGGAATTTTACATTGGTGGCATGCGTGCCGTTGTCCAACGAGTCAAGGAAGCCAGCGTGGCGGTTGAAGGACAGGTCGTCGGCGCGATTGGGCCGGGGCTGCTCGTTTTTGCCGGGGTGGAAGCCGCCGATACCGTCGAAGACCTGGATTGGCTCGCCAACAAGCTGCCAGCGTTGCGGGTGTTTGAGGATAACGAAGGCCGCATGAATCTCTCATTGGTCGATACTGGCGGCCAAATTCTCCTGATTAGTCAATTTACGCTTTTTGGAAATTTGAAAAAAGGCACGCGGCCATCCTTCAATCGCGCGGCCCCGCCGGAATTCGCCAAGGATTTTTTGGCAAAGTTTCACCTGGCACTCGAAGCCGCGCTGGGCCGGCCCGTGCCGCAGGGCGTTTTTGGCGCGATGATGGATATCCGCGCCGCGAATGATGGGCCGGTGACACTAATATTGGATACGAAACAGAAGGATTTTTAAGAAAGGAAAATGGAAGATGGAAAATGGAAAACTCGAGGAACTTTGGCTTTTACCTGCACGACGGGCGGCTCCGGCACTGTTGGGACGGTGGCTATGTCGGCGCGAAGGCAATGGGCGGGTCATCCGTGAGTCGATTACCGAAGTGGAAGCCTATTGCGGACCCCAAGACCGGGCGTCCCATGCCTTTCGCGGACGCACACCGCGTAACCGCGTCGTGTTTGGGCCGCCGGGCTATTGGTATGTCTATCTATGTTATGGGGTGCATTGGATGTTGAACCTCGTTACGGGACCAGAGGGCTATCCGGCGGCGATATTGTTGCGCGGCGTGGAGGGGCATACCGGGCCGGGGCGGTTGACGAAAGGCTTGAAAATTACGAAAGCCTTCGACGGGCAGCCTTGCTCGCCCGAAACTGGTTTATGGATTGAAGGCCCGGCGCAAATTCCTTCGGGCTGGCAAAAACGTCGCGGGCCGCGCATTGGCGTGGACTATGCCGGAGCATACTGGGCGGGAAAACACTATCGCTGGTGGCTGGAGCCCAAGGCTAAAAAGCAAAAAATTCCCGCCCGGCTGGGGTAAATTAGGTAACGGTGCGGAGTTGACGCTGGGCGGAAAGGGGGTTTTGTTAACCAACTCACCCTTTTCAATCCCAACCCATCCTACGACCATGCCTTACACGCTCCCTGCCCTGCCTTACGCCAACGACGCCCTCGAACCGCACATTGATGCGCGCACGATGGAGATTCACCACGACAAGCACCACAACGCGTATGTCACCAACCTGAACAAGGCGTTGGCAGATGCCGGAGTGAGCGCGCCCGAATGTGTTTATGAGTTGATTGGTGATCTTTCCAAAGTGCCCGAAGCGATTCGCGGCGCCGTGCGCAACAACGGTGGGGGCCATGCGAACCACGCTATGTTTTGGAAGTCGATCGGGCCCAAAGCGGGTGGGGCGCCCTCAGGCCACCTCGCCGCGGCCATCAACAAGACTTTTGGCAGCTTCGATGCTTTCAAAGAAGCCTTCGGCAAAGCGGCGACGACCCGTTTTGGGAGTGGCTGGGCGTGGCTGATTGTCAAAGCCGACAAGTCTTTGGCGATTACCTCGACACCGAATCAGGACAATCCGTTGATGAAGGGTGTGGCCGAAGTTTATGGTGACCCCATCCTCGGGCTCGATGTCTGGGAGCATGCCTACTACCTGAAATATCAAAACCGCCGGCCTGATTACATTGCGGCATTTTGGAATGTCGTCAATTGGACGCAGGTCGAGAAATGGTACGACGAAGCGGTGAAGTAACCGCCCAGTCCGTTTCCTTCAGTTATCGGTTCGTCCTACCCGCAGAGCATCACGCGCTGACGGGCGGCGTCACCGGCGGCGGATCGCCACCGCCACCACCACCGCCCGGGTCGCCACCACCGCCCGGATTGCCGCCACCACCGGGTGTGCCACCGCCGCCCGGGGTGCCCGTATTGCCGCCGCCGGGAGGGTTATTGGGCGGAGGTGTTCCGCCAGGATTACCGCCGCCGGTTGCCCCCGTCGGCAGTCCTAATGCGAGGGCATTCACTTGGGAAGCGCCGACGAAGTTGGAGACGGGTACTTTGCCGATGAGGTTGACCTTAAAGATGTCCACGGGAGCAGATTGCCCGGGGATGTTCGGTACCCAGCGAATCAAGGCAAAGCGGCAACTTTGGTTGTTGTCGTAGGTCTGGGTGGCGCGACCGTCGTTATTAGTGCCGACGTCCTGCACAAAAGTTGGTTTGTGGCTATCGAAGAAATTGTCGGGCAGGTAGTCCAGGTTCACGGCTGGAGCCGGCGAGTCTTGAGCGAGCATCAAGGCTTCGGCGAAAGAGCCCGCGCTGGCGGCGAATTGGATGGGATGGGCGGAAAAGATGTCCGCGGTGGTTTTGTCCAATGCGGGCTTGGTCGGCAAATCGGTCAGCAGGTAAAACTCGAATTTGCCCTCTTTGTCCGTGTTATAAAGCATGGACACTTTGTTGATGTCGCGCTGCTGTCCCATGTCCACGACGAAGATATTGGCCAGGTTGATCTTTTTGCTTTTATCCGCGGTTGGGGCGTCACCCAGGGTCAACTTTTGCTGGGGATCACTGCCGAGGGGGTTTTGGGCCTCTTTAACCTCGCCGCCGGTAAGGTGGGTGACTTTCGTGCCGAACGCGCTCATGGCATAGTCGAATTCGACCAAGTCCTCATCGTTGACTTTGCCGGTGTCTCCGGCCTTCTTTTCCTTCTCCTGCTTGGGGGCGACGGCGGTGCCATTGGCGGTGGTGATGGTGCCGATCAGGGACAACGGACTGATGCTGCCGGGAGTAGTGATATTAAACACGATCATGATATAGTGGGCGTCAATCGCGCCAAAATTCACGCTGGTGACTTGCTTGACGCCGAAATCTTTATGGGCGTCGGCGGACTTCCACGTTGCTGGATCGGTTTTGGCGGATTTGACGGAGTCTTTGGCATCACTGTAATAGACGTCCATCGAGCCGACGGCGTTAAAACTCAGGAACCCGAAGCTTTGCACGGTGCGCACGCCACCGATGTCTACCACGATGCGCGTTTCACCCTGCTTGAAGGGAACAGCCGCGGAAGAGTCGTCACTAAGCAAAGCATCATAGGGCGCGGCCAAGGCGCGGTCAGGAAAGGCGTAGGAGGTGAGTGAACCGTTCTGCTCCAAAAGCAATGTGGCGCCGGAGAACCAACGCGCGATGTTGATTTTCACAATCATCTTTTCCTTGGACAACGCCTCGGGCGTCAACTGCAGCGTAACGGCCGCCCCCGCCGTAGCTGTGGCAGGCGTGCTGGGCGTGCTCGGCGCAGCCACGGCATCAGCAGCGACGGCGGATAAAGGGCCGCTCAACAGCGCCATCAAAGCCAGCGGTCTAAAAACTAACGAATTAAGGTTAGGCATTTTCATTTTTGTCCGATAAAGAAGGATGAAATTCATTGGTGTTTTTGGTACTGTAGATAAAATCGGCCAAAAACGCAGCAACTCTAGTGGTAAAAATGTGTAAAAATATGCACACTATTTCGGGATTACCTTGCTTGATTGAAGCAAATACCTCATTTTAATACCACTATTATATTAGGGATTTAACCCTATTTGCAAATGAATTTGCACGCCATAGCAACCTACCATGCCCAGCGGAGCGAGTCCGCTGGGTTGGCCCATACTTTGCTGGGGGGTTTGCTCTAAATCATGAAGCTTAGCGGTTACCTATCTCAGGTATTGGCAGGGTCGTTAGGGCAAAAATGGGGTGCCTGGCAAACGCGTTTTTGGAAGACCTTGCTGTCAGGAGTTTTGGCTGGTCAATTATTGGCGGCGACGACACACGCACAGGATGCAAGTCCGGATGCCAATCCGGACGAAAAACAAAGCACGTTTCGCCTCGGGCCGGCCAAAATTGATGTCAAAGCCAGCTTCGAAATGGAATTCAACGATAACATCAATTATTCCAACAGCGACAAGGAGTCCGACCTTATTCTGCGACCGGGAATCACCGTGGCGGTGGACTGTCCGCTGACGCCGATGAACAACCTCTCGTTGCAGTTGGGGGTGGCCTACGAACAATATGTGGTTCACCGCGATTTAAGTTCGTACACCAATTTTGCGGCAGTTTCCCCCGACTCGAAGCTGGCTTTTTCGATCCGCTTCGCCACGTTCACCTTGACGGTGTATGACTCGTTCAACTATTCCGTGCAGCCCAGCGATGCGTTTGCGATTGATCCCAACACCAACAAAATCATCACCAACGTGCGCGCTTTTGGCCGGTTCATGAATCAGCTGGGGGTAAATGGTGATTGGGATCTGGGCAAAGTAACGCTTTACGGCGGGGCCTACCGCTACGATGTTTTCCCCCAGCAGGCGGAGTTCAGCTTTTTGCGCCGCTGGCAGTACACCGGCTCCGCGGGCGTCCGCTATGCCTTCGACAATGGCACCACGCTGAGACTGGATGGCGCCTATACGCTTAATTACTACCAGCAAAAGCTGGAAAACGACAGCCGCAGCGCTTATGTCGGCGCCACGCTCGCCGGTCAAATCGTCAAGAATTGGGTTTATACCGCCACCTTGGGCTATACCCAGTATTCATTCCAGCAAACTGGCACCAACGGCGACCATAGCCAGCCCAGTACCTGGAGTGGCGAACTGTCGATAACCAACAAGCTTTCCGCCTCCGTCAGCCATACCCTCACACTCAGCCGTACTTCCAGCTTTGGTTACGTTTCCAACACCATTGATCTCGACCGCATTGACTACAAAATCACCACGAAGCCGATGGCCAAGCTTGATGCCACCCTCGACGTTTATGTGGAGCGCGGCAATGATTCCGGCGGTTTGGCCCCGGAGACCGACACCCGCTACGTTATTTCCCCGGAATTGGATTACAAGTACAGCAAGCAGACCAATTTATATGCTCTCTACGAGTTTACCGACAAAATTTCGAACTTTAGCATCCGCAATTATACCCGGAACCGCTTCGTCATCGGGTTGCGCTACGAGTTTTAGACGATTCCCCCGTAGTGGCGGAAGATGCTTTTTGAGGTGGCATTAAGTGCCGGCAGTTGTTAATTTTCCTGAGTCCGTTAATTTTTGCGCCCCATGAAAACCACGTATCTGGCCGCCGTCCTATGGCTGGCCGCATCTTCCGGGGCATGGGCGCAGTTCACCCATACGGGGCCATCTTCCCCCAGTGAGTTGTATGGGGCCGGGCCGTCCACCCCGCCACAGATGTTTCAAAAGCAGCCGCCGGTCGCCCCAGTTACGGCAAATACCGCGGCGAATGGCACGGCCAACGGCACCGGCAGCCCAACGGCGCCGACAGTGTCCGGGGATTCGACCATGCCAGGCGCTGCGCCGTCGGCGAACATGGGTGCCATTTCAAGCAACCCTTTGGCGCCCGATCTGGCCAATGTCGTTCTGCCCAGCAGCATGGCATTAATCGACAATCAACGGGTATTAGCCCCGCGCGACCAGTTTGTATTCCAAGTGATGGAGGATCATGACCCGCCCAAGCTTTTGTTCGTGGATGAAAAAGGCGAAGTGGCGCCGGAGGTTCCGTACCTGTCCCAGCTTCGGATCAAAGCGGAAGGCGCAACCTTGCGCCAGTTGGCGGCTAATATTTCGGAACAGCTCACCAACAAAAGCCTGGGATATTATTCCAAAGCCACCGTTTTACTCGCGCCCTATCGAGGCGACAATTCCCGCGGCCATGTCAATATCGACGGGCAAGTAATGAAGCCTGGCCAAGTGCCGGTTCCGGCGAGCAGCGTGCTTACTCTCTGGCAGGCCTTGACGGCGGCCGGATGGTTTGCGCCGTCCGCCGACCGGGAGCACGTCCAGCTCATACACAATGATCTGGAAGATTCCTCCAAATCCTCCCGGCAGGAATTCAACATTCAAAAAGATATTGATGAAGGCCGGGAGGAGGACGTTATTGTCCAGCCTGGTGATTTCATCAAAGTGCTTTCCAAAACGGAGAATAACAGTGTGGTTACGGTAACCGGGGAAGTCCGCCAACAGCAAGTGGTGCCGGTGAGCAGCAGCAATCCGCCGAAGATCAGCGATTTTATGATCCAATACGGCGCGTTTACGGATTGGTCCAACCACACGGTCCAATTGGTTCGGTACAAGGATGGCAAGCGCTTGCCGGACCAATATATCAATCTGGACGATATCCAGGTGCGCGGAGACCAGACAAAAAACATCCCCTTGGAGCCTGGCGACATGATCATCGTGAAAGCCAACTGGTGGAGCTTCAAATAGACGGCTCTTCATTTACAAATTTTATTTCATCCCATGCCCACTCCCGTCCTAGAATCAAGCGAAGGTGGCCAGAGCGTCGAGTGGTCGGAGACGTTCCACGCGTTTCTTTTCCGGGCCCGCATTTACTTGAAGCGGTTCTGGTGGATCTTGATTTTCACCATTGCCGCCGGGGTTTTTGTGCAGGCGTGGAAGAAACACAATAACATCCCCCAGTACCACTCGGATGCGGAGATGATGGTCAACGGCATTGTTTCTTTTGGCACCACCACGGCGGCCGAATATAACGAAAATCGGGCGAATTATTTTGAGACCCAGAGGGTGCTGATGATGAATGGGGAACTCGAGGATGCGGCCCGCGCTGATCTTCTGGCCCTGCACCCGGAATATGCTCCGGTGGTGGGGAATGTGACTGGATTCGTGGACGTCATCCCCAATACGAGCATCATGCATTTATATGCGGTCGGCATTGACGGGAAGTGTACCAAAGATTTTCTGGAGCAATGGATGAAGACCTTCCTGGCCCGGAAGCAGGATTTGAAGGCCCAGACCATCAAAGACGCCGCGCTCAACATCAACGAACAGTTATTGAAAACGGGAAAAATCGTCGAGGACTTGCGCGCGCAGACGATTCAATTCCGCAAGGACAAATTGACGGATACGGTGGCCGGCCAGATTGAAACGGCGGAAAACAAGCAACGCGCGCTCAATGACCAGATTGATGAGATTCAATCAAAACTGCGCCTGCTGGGCTGGGTTCAGCCCCCAACCCCGGAGGTGGCGAACGGGGAAAATGCGTCGGCGGCGTCCGCGCCAACCCCAGCCGTGACACCGGCCCCAACCGTGCCGGAACAGGCACTGGCCGATCTGCCAAAGTTCCAGGATTACATTGCGGGCAAAAACATTGAACAAGTGGATCGTGAAGTGGCGACGGCCGGCCTGCTGCCGGCCAATGCCGAATACCAGCAAGCGAAACTGAAACAGCAAGAACTGACGTTGGAGCAGGAACGGCTGCTCGAAGGCGGATTGCTGAAAAACCACCCGAAGATTGTGGGTTTGAGTAATCAGATAGGTGACCTGGAAAACTTTCTCGCCATCCTGCGCAAGCAGCGCGTCACCCAGTTGGCGGAGCAAAAGACGGAGCTGCTCCAAACGCTGGCATTTACCAAAAGTGATGCCGAGGTCTGGAACGCCAAGGTGGTCGAAAACCTGAAGCTGAAGGGAGACTTCGACAAGCTCAACGATAACCTGGCGATGTATCAGAACATTTTCATGGTGTTAAACCAGGGCGCGACCAATCTGAGCCAAACGCCCGATACCAGTTCGGAAATGTTGCGCATTTACCAGCATGCCACGGATTCTTTTGAAATCAAGGACAGCGCTTTCAAGCAAATTGGTTCGGGTGCGTTTGTCGGATTCGCCGGCGGCATTTTGGTCATCTTCCTGCTC